>ERZ772957.35-NODE-35-length-112914-cov-4.756218_pt1 | contig 112914 bp, 98 predicted proteins | sample MGYA00580682_ERZ772957 | MGnify/ENA primary metagenome ERZ772957 (study PRJEB29015, sample SAMEA2737921) | human oral metagenome | biome: human oral; feature: human-associated habitat; material: dental | place: China | collected 2025 ... | reverse complement strand
CACGGGTTTCTCGCCAGGTGCGCATGCGGGTGCGCGAGTTTCTCGTCGCACAAGTCCTTCTGCTATTGCGCGCCTGAAAAGTGCAAAGAATCTGTATGTGAGGCACCGATTCTTTGACAAAAACAGGCAAATCCACAGTTTCTTTGATGTTTTTAGGCAAAAGTTACAGATTCTTTGCAGAAATCAGGCGCGACCAAGCATACACCTGGCTTACACTTAGCTCGCACCGCCTACCTGGCGAGAAACCCCGTCCACTAGCAGCGCTTTCGCACAAGAAACCCGGCATCCACACGAAATGGATACCGGGTAGAAATCGCATTGCGCCCGCACGCGGTGCTTGCCTGCGACGTTGTCATAGCCGTGAGCGCACCTTACTTGAAGTACTCGACGCCGCCCTCAATCAGAGGCTGGAACTGGTCGCCAGCGGTGAGTTCGGGGATATTCTTGTAGAGGCCCGTACCGGAGCGCTCCGTGTGGCCCATCTTGCCCAAGACGCGACCATCGGGGCTGGTAATGCCCTCGATGGCTAGGACGGAGCCGTTAGGGTTAACGGAGAAGTCCATGCTTGGAGTGCCCGTTGCGTCAACGTACTGCGTTGCAATCTGACCGTTTGCCTTGAGCGTCTCAAGCAGCTCCTCAGAGGCAACAAAGCGACCTTCTCCGTGGCTGATTGCAATGGTGTGGATGTCGCCAAGTGCGCACTTGGAGAGCCATGGGGACATCGTGGACGCAACGCTGGTACGGACAAGCTGGCTCTGGTGACGGCCGATGGTGTTAAACGTCAGCGTTGGGCAGGTGTCGTCCATAGGGCGAATATCGCCGTAAGGAACAAGGCCCAGTTTAATGAGTGCCTGGAAGCCGTTGCAGATGCCCAACATAAGGCCATCGCGCTGCTGCAGAAGCTCGCGAACAGCCTCGGTTACCTGAGGTGCGCGGAAGAGAGCGCAGATGAACTTAGCGGATCCGTCTGGCTCGTCTCCGCCGGAGAAACCGCCTGGAATCATGACAACCTGGCTTTTCTTGATGGACTCTGCCAGCGCATTTGCGGACTCAACAATGTCCTGAGGTGTCAGGTTGTTGATGACCAGCGTGGTTGGGTCAGCGCCCGCACGCTCAAAGGCACGAGCAACGTCGTACTCGCAGTTGTTACCTGGGAATACGGGGATGATGACGCGTGGTCGAGCAGGTGCGATAAGGGCTGGACCAGCATAGGAGTGTCGTGTGGACGCGCCGTCGAAGCTGATTTTCTCTACAGCCTCGTCGGAGCCTCCGCGGTATGGGAAGACTTCCTCAAGTGTGCACTCCCATGCTTCCTGGAGCTCGGAGAGGTCGATCTTCTCGCCACATGCGCTAAAGGTGTACTCGGACGTGGTGACGCCCAGAGGCGCCACGCACACGCCATCGACGTCGTCAACGGAAACGCCGTCTGCCAGCTCAACGATGAAGGCACCGTAAGTTGGCGAGAAGAGCGCGTCGGCAGAAATCTCTGGGACCAGCTCAACGCCCAGCTTGTTGCCCAGGCAGCTCTTAAAGAGAGCCTCGGCCACGCCACCGTAGCCTGGTGTGGTGATGGCAAGCGCGCTCTTGGACTGGACCAAGGTGCTGACCAGCTTGTATGCGGTGAGCAGGGATTCGTTATCGGGGAGAAGGCCACTCTCGTCGTAGGATGGGACAATGGAAATGAGCCTGTGACCTGCGCCCTTAAATTCGTTAGAGACAATCTTGTCCACCTTGGTAAGGCCAGTAGCAAACGAAACTAGCGTTGGTGGAACGTCCAGGTCCTCAAAGGTACCGGACATGGAGTCCTTACCGCCGACAGCGGCAAGACCAAGGTTGACCTGGGCCATTAGTGCGCCGAGAAGAGCCGCGGCTGGCTTGCCCCAACGGTTAGGATTCTGGCCGAGCTTCTCGAAGTACTCCTGGAAGGTAAGGTAGAGGTCCTGGTACTTAAAGCCGGTAGCAACCAGCTTGGAAACGGACTCAACAACAGAGAGGTAGGCGCCGCGGAACTGGTCGGCTTCCATGAGGTAAGGGTTAAAGCCCCAAGCCATGCCCGAGACCGTGTTGGTTTGGCCCATAACAGGAAGCTTAGCCACCATAGAAAGGGCTGGGGTCAGCTGGCGAGCGCCGCCGAATGGCATAAGGACGGTACCTGCGCCAATGGTAGAGTCAAAGCGCTCGGAAAGGCCCTTATTGGATGCAACGTTTAGATCGCGTACCAGCGAGTGGAGTTTCTTGCCAAGGGTTGTGCCTGCCCAGGTACGCTGGTAGGCAAGAGGCTTGGCCAGGCGCACGGTGATTGATTTAGGTGCGCCATTTGAGGCGAGAAATGCACGGCTAATGTTGACAATCTTCTGACCGCGCCAGCGCATGACCAGTCGAGGGTCCTCGGTGACTGTTGCCACAATGGTTGCCTCGAGGTTTTCCTCGCGGGCGTATGCGCAGAACTGCTCAACATCTTTTGCCTCAAGCGCAACGGCCATGCGCTCCTGAGACTCGGAGATTGCTAGCTCAGTGCCATCAAGGCCGTCGTACTTTTTAGGAACAGCATCCAGGTTGACGTCAAGACCATCGGCAAGCTCTCCAATAGCAACAGAGACGCCGCCTGCGCCAAAGTCGTTGCAGCGCTTGATGAGCTTGCAGGCGTCTTCACGGCGGAAGAGGCGCTGAAGCTTGCGCTCAACAGGGGCGTTACCCTTTTGGACCTCGGCTCCGTCGCGCTCAATAGAGCCAGCGTCGTGAGCCTTGGAAGAACCGGTTGCACCACCAATGCCATCACGACCAGTGCGGCCGCCGAGAAGAACGATGATGTCACCATCTTCTGGGCGCTCGCGACGGACGTGGCTTTGAGGAGTTGCGCCTACAACAGCACCGATCTCCATGCGCTTTGCAACATAGCCTGGGTGATAGAGCTCAGAAACCTGGCCGGTAGCAAGGCCAATCTGGTTGCCGTAGCTGGAATAACCTGCAGCTGCCGTGCGAACGATGGTGCGCTGGGGAAGCTTTCCAGGAAGGGTCTGAGAAACAGGAACGGTTGGGTCTGCAGCGCCGGTGACACGCATTGCCTGGTAGACGTAGCTGCGGCCAGAAAGAGGGTCGCGAATAGCGCCACCAATGCAGGTAGCTGCGCCACCAAAAGGCTCAATCTCGGTTGGGTGGTTGTGAGTCTCGTTCTTGAAGAGGAAGAGCCAGTCTTCGTCTTTGCCATTAACGTCTACCTTGACCTTTACGGTACAGGCGTTAATTTCTTCTGACTCGTCAAGATTGGTAAGAACGTCCTTCTCGCGAAGGTACTTTGCACCAATAGTTGCCATATCCCAAAGAGAGACGGCGCGGTCTTCTCGCCCAAGCTCTTTGCGCATGGAGAGGTACTTCTCAAACGCGGCCTTTACCAGGTCATCATCAATCTGCACGCCGGTAATTCCAGTGTTAAAGGTGGTGTGGCGGCAGTGGTCTGACCAGTAGGTATCAATGACGCGAATCTCGGTGATGGTAGGATCGCGCTGCTCTGTGGTGAAGTACTGCTGGCAGAAGGTGAGGTCAGCAAGGTCCATAGCAAGGCCGTGAGAAACAATGAACTCCTTGAGGCCATCCTGGTCAAGAGCGTTAAAGCCCTCAAGAACCTCTACGTCTGCAGGCTCTGGGATGGAAATCTTGAGGGTCTCGGGCAACCCAAGGGAAGCCTCGCGTGCCTCAACGGGGTTGATGAGGTAATTCTTGATGGCGGCAACATCTGCCTCAGTGAGGTTTCCGGTCAGCACGTAAAGGCGAGCAGAGCGCACAAGTGGACGCTCTCCCTGGCTGATGAGCTGTACGCATTCAGCTGCAGAGTCTGCGCGCTGGTCAAACTGGCCAGGCAAAAACTCAACGGCAAACGTATGAACAGCCGCACCTTCAGAAGAAAACTCTGGCATGGTACGGCTGGCAAGATCGGACTGTGGCTCTGAAAAAACGGTGGGGATGCAGGACTCAAAGAGTTCCTCTGAAATTCCCTCAACATCATAGCGGTTAAGCAGGTCAATGCGTTGTAACTCGGTAATACCAAGAAGGTCTTTCACTTCTTTGAGCAGGGCTTTTGCCTCGCCCTCAAAACCAGATTTTCTTTGGACGTAGACGCGCAGGACCATGGGGCCACCTTTCAATGCAAGCCTTTTACGCTTTTACTGGCTTTATTGTACGTTACTTAAGTGGCCAAATTGGCGGTTGTCGAGAAAAGAAAAAACGGGTTGTAACAGAGCGTTAAAAATACAAATTATTTAGTTAAAAGTTTTACGCCAACACAAAGATAAAGGCGATAAAACAAACGGTTGCGCCCAAGGCAATTGCCTCGCGAGCGCCAAAGGTTGGCTGATGCCAACGAGTGCGAGAAGTCTCTGCTACATAGTGGCGAGCATCAAGTGCCTTGGAAAGGTTGTTAGCATGCCTGAGCGAGCTGGCCAGAAGTGCCACCACAATGGAGAAGGTAGCACGGAGTCTTTTGGGCAGCGAACCTGAAGCAACGTTTCCTGCACGAGCAGTTTGAGCCTCGGAAATGGATACAGCATCGTCCGCAAGCGTTGGAATAAAACGCAACATAAGTGAGAAGATCATGGCAATTTCTTTGCCAGGAAGACCAATCTTAGAAAGTGGCGAGCATGCTGCTTCAAAGGCATTGCCTAGATCCGTTTGAGTTGTGGTAAGCAGGAGTAGTGCGCCAATTAAAATTGCAGCTAAAATGCGTACGGGGTAGAGGAAAGCACTCCATGCTCCCACATCGGTGATGGTAAAGATTGACCAAGAGACAAGCATAGATCCTTCTCGCGTAAGCAACAGATTGAAGAGCGAGAGGAAGATGAGCAACCAGGCAAGTGGGATGATTGACACAAGTACTTGTTTGACAGGGATTTTTGCCAGAGCCAACAGGCAAAGTGCGCCTACTACCAGCAGTGCAAGCTGTGGCGCGTTGCGGATAAAAAATGTTGCAAGCATCAGAAGGAGTGCGGCCAGGCATTTAACGTTGGGATTAAGCCTATGGATGAGCGAGTCCCCGTGATAGTACTGGCCCACAGAAATCTTAAGCGCCATAGTAACCTCCTTGCGAGAGGTTGTCGGTCTTTGTGGCGCTGGCTCGTGCGTCGCCAGAGTTGGTAGGCAGCGCAGCAAGCAGTGCGTCTAACAGTTTAGACAAGGTCAGAGGCTCTCCTAGGTTGATTTCCGTAGCGTGGGACAGACGCTGAGCCCATGCAAGCGCATGAGGAATGCCCAAGCCAAGTTCCTGGAATTCTGCCTCTGAGAAATGAGTAAATGTTTGTTGCGGCGAGCCAGAGAAAACCAGGTTACCCTCATGAAGCACGATAATCTGGTCAGTTTCTGCCGCATCCTCCATCGAGTGTGTGAGCTCAATGACGGTGCAGCCGTCTTCAAGAACGGCGTTGATAATTTTTCTGAGCTCAGAGCAATAGTAAGGATCAAGTCCGCTGGTAGGCTCATCGAGCACAAGTACCTTTGGCTGCATGGCAATAACGCCTGCAAGTGCGCAAAGTCTCTGCTGACCACCAGAAAGCTCAAAAGGGGATGCGTCTGCCTTGTGGGAAAGTCCCACAAGTTTCAGAGCAGCATTCACAGCGCTTATGACGTCACAGTCAGAAAGGCCCAGGTTAGTGGGGCCAAACGCAACGTCTTCTGCAACCGTTTGTGCAAAAAGTTGGCGCTCCGGTCGCTGCATGACGTAGCCAACAATGCCGTGAAGTTTTCTGCAATTTTGCTTCTGTTTAGTGTCCAAACCAGTTACACAGAGGCTGCCGGCGTCAGGCGTATCAAGTGCGCAAATCAAGCGCGCCAGGGTAGACTTGCCGGAACCAGTTGACCCGATAACGGCAACATGCGAGCCTTTTTGCACGTCAACCGAGATGTTTTTGAGCACGGGTTTCTGGTACGAGAACGTCACATCGCGTACAGAAACCGCTGCTGGCTCGGATGCGCTGTCGGTCGTAGCCGCGAAGCCGCGACCCGCGGCCATCGCGTCGCAACTTCTAGCCACGCCGCTCTTCTCGCCCGCACTTCTCGCGCCCTGCGGCGCTGCGGCGAGAAGCCCCGTCAGCTCGTCGAGCACGCGCTGAGCCGAAGGTGATTTGCACACGACAACTCCGCGGTTGTTGAGGGCGTGCGCTACCTGATAGGCAAACGGCTCTTCAAGATGCAGGCATTCAACCAGCTCATGCCGCTCAAAGAGGGCTTCGGGTGTTCCTTCAAACGCAACGCGACCGTCGTCCAAGGCAATAACGTGATCAGCTGAAACCACTTCGTCCATGAAATGCGTTACATGAACGATAGTCTTTCCAGCTGCACGGAGTTTCTCGACAAGTCCCATAACGTTATTTCTATGAACAACGTCAAGAGCTGCGGAAGGTTCGTCAAGAATCAGGATCTGCGGCTTCATGACCAGCGCACCCGAAATTGCCACGCGCTGCTGTTGGCCGCCCGAGAGCATTTGTGGATTTTCTGACGCAAACTCGCTGAGAGTTCCAAGTTTAATCTGCTGTTCTACCAGCGGTGTTATCTGATCGCTGGGCACCTGAAGGTTCTCTAGGCCAAAGGCAATATCGTCTGCGACAACGCTGCAGATAATCTGGTCCTCAGGATTTTGGAAAACCAGTCCAAGTTGCGGACGAATGGCCTTGTACGCCTCAAAGTCAACCTGACCGTCCTTAACAACGGTAGTTCCCAAAAAGGTAACGGTTCCCTCGTCAGGTGCGGTAAGGCCAGAGAGAATCGAAGCAACAGTAGACTTGCCCGAACCGTTTGCGCCAACAATACAGGTACGTTTACCTGCGGGTATAGAGAACGAGACGTGGTCTAAGGCAACCACGCCTTTTGCGTGCACAAAAGTCACGTCCAAAAGCGTCGCGGCCGCAGGCAGGTCCTGAGCTTGTGCGAGGCTTTCAGACGTGTTTGTATCAGAGGTGTTGTCGCGCAGACTATTCACCGTTTTTGATGCTCTCATAGAGTGAGGAAGCCGAGCGCATGATAACTACAAAGATAATGCTGTTGATGGCAACCTTTACCACGTTGAAGGGGAGAAGGGCAGGGACAATCAGTCCACTTACTGCCTCCACGCTCATGCTGGTATAGATTGGGGTAACTACGAGGTTGCCCAAAATGCAAGCAATAACGCTGACAACGCTACCCACAATGAGGGCAATTACCAGCTGCTTGATCTTCTCGGAACGGTTATACACAATCAGCGAGACAGGCAAAACGTAGGTAAGCGTTGCCAGAATTGCCATGATAGTGCCGTAAATTCCGGACTCTGTGGTGAGGTGCAGCAAGTAAGGAAGCACCGAGACAATCGCTCCTGCGGCAGGGCCAAAAGCTACGCCTGCGAGCAGGGCAAAGACGCCCGATGGATCATACTTCAAAAACGTCACGCCTGGGATGAGCGGGAATTGAAGCACCATAGTGCTGATTGCAGCAGCTGCACAAAGCATGGCGAGAATAGCAATTCTCTTGGTAGACCAGCCGTTAGAAGATGCGGTTGTTGCGTGGGTTGAGTGGGATGAAGTCATAAAAGTCTCCGTTTCTGACATCCGGACTGTACCGTTGGTCCTGGACTTTAACCAGGTTAACCGCCTTTGCGGGTCGCGGACTTGATGGCTCTTTGAACTGGGTTGATACAAACCCTTAAGTTCGGCCACCTTACCACCAGTAGGTAATTGCAACCATTTCTGAAACATATCGATAAGTACTATAGCAGAGTTAACAGCTGATAACACGTAAAACAGGATGGACATTTATACGATAGAGATGAGAGATACGCCCGAAACAACCCGATAGAAACCTAAAAACATTTTTGCGACATTAGGCGTTTATCTTCCTCGACTCCACGTTTTTCTCGCTTGCGATAAACTATAAAAAGTAACTTACTAAGGAGCGTGTTACATGTCTGAAAGTGGCTATGACTTACAAAGCCTGGCCGGAAAGCTTTGCTCGATTGTTGGAGAAGAGAACGTCCTGGTAGACGAGCCAATGAACGAGCATACCACCTTTAAAGTAGGTGGACCTGCAGATCTCTATGTCATCCCTGATGATCCCGATGAGGTTAAAGAGATTCTCCTTGCCGTTAAAGACGCAGAAGCTCCTTATTTTATTCTTGGATACGGCTCTGACCTGCTTGTTTCTGACGCAGGTTATCGTGGTGTGATTATTGCAATTGCCGATGGTCTCACTGGCGTAAGCATTGACGATACCGAGATGACCTGTCAGGCTGGCGTCGGCCTCAAAGAGGCGTCTGAGATGGCCTGTGAGCTGGACCTTTCTGGACTTGAGTTTGCCTGCGGCATCCCAGGGTCTGTGGGTGGCGCGTGTTTCATGAACGCAGGTGCTTACGACGGCTGCATTGCTGACGTACTCAAATCCGTCCGTGTACTTCTCGCCGACGGCACTTTTGCTTCGCTGGACGCTTCCGAGCTTGATCTGGGGTATCGCCACAGCAGAATCGCGGATGAGGGCATGATTGTGCTCTCCGCCACGTTCAACCTACACCGCGCAGATGGCGAGAAGATCCGCGAAAAGATGGAAGAGTTTACGCGTGCTCGCGAGGAAAAGCAGCCTCTTGAGCTGCCTTCCGCTGGTTCAACCTTTAAGCGTCCTGAGGGTCATTTTGTAGGCAAGCTTGTTACTGACGCTGGTCTTAAGGGCTATCGTTTTGGTGGCGCTGGTGTTTCCGATAAGCACGCTGGTTTTGTGGTCAACTACGACAACGCTACTGCTGCCGAGGTTCATGCGGTTATCGAGCATGTTCAAGCCGAGGTCAAGCGCCAGTTTGATGTCGAGCTTCACCCCGAGGTAAGGTTCCTCGGGGAGTAGTGAGCCGTGCGGCTCACACCTGTCCGCAACGGATTGCCCGCGTCCGCATGGCTCTGCTATCCCAGCTTTGGGATGAATGGTGGAAGACCGTTGTTGTCGGGCAAAATGTTGCTGCTGACAAACCTCCTGGTATCTACGTCAAAAGCCAGTTCCTCGTTTGAAATAAGAGGGCGGAGATATGCAAGGGCCTTCTCGGTAACCCAAAGACCGTCTTCAGAGATCATTTCTGCAGGTACAGACTTCACGCGATTGGCAATCTCCGAGATGGGGATGCAGCGGATTTCCGCTTGATACGGCACGTCACTCAGTCTTTGCAGTCCAATCATGCAGCCAGTTTTGTGAGCAAGAAGTGCGTCCACTCCAGCTTTTCCCAGCTCAAACGCCTCGGATAAATCAGTTTTGCTGGACGAGTGCATGGCGCAGCGCTGCAGCGAATTGAGGTTGATGCCTCTAATCTTGGCGTCGAAGTGCTTCTGGAAGAGTTCGGCCAGATAAAGGGCGTTACCGGACTGATCTGCCAGATGGCCAAAGGCGTCCATCTTCATGTAGCTCTTGTCCAGAAGCGTCGAGCCATCGGGTCTTCTAACGCCCTCGCTGATGACAATTACCACGCTATTCTTGCGCTCAAACAGTTCTGCCGTCATGCGCAGGAGCCTGTCTTCGTCGTAAGCAACCTCGGGGAGCAGAATGAAGTCTGGAGCCTCTTCGTTTTTCTCGCGAGCAAGGGCTGAAGCCGCGCCGAGCCAACCCGCATCGCGGCCCATGGTCTCGACGATAGTAATGTTTGGCTTGCCGTAAACCTCGGAGTCGCGGGCCAGCTCGCGGACAATGGTAGCGATGTACCGCGCTGAGCTGCCGAAACCCGGCGCGTGATCGGTACCCTCGAGGTCGTTGTCGATGGTTTTGGGGATGCCGATGACGGAAACGTCATTGTTGTGCTGGGCAAAGTATGCCGCAAGCTTATTGACGGTGTCCATCGAATCGTTGCCGCCAATGTAGAGAATGCCGTCGATTCCAAGGGAGGTCAGGCGACATTCAATGTCCTGGTAGACGGGCGTTTCTTCGGAGACTTCGGGAAGTTTGTAACGACAGCTTCCTAGAAAGCTTGAAGGCGTTTTGGCGAGAAGTTCCACGGTGTGTTGATGCTGTTCAGCAACGCACTGCTGGTCCACGCCGCGTTCCTGCTGGCTTGCGGTGTGCTGGCCCACGCCGCGTTCCTGCTGTTCAACGGTGCGTTTCTGCGGAGTACCTTGCGGAAAGAACAGGTTGGTCAGGTTGGAATAGCGACCATTTAGAAAGCCTTCAATTCCGTTTTGCATGCCGTAAATCTCGATGCCTTCTTCGTGTGCATGCGTGATAATTCCTGCAAGAGAAGAATTGATTGCAACTGTTGGACCGCCTGATTGACCGATGAGTATTTTTCTAATCTTACGCATGTAACTCCCTGTGATTCGTTGATGGATAAGACAGAGGACATTTGCGTTTGTATGTCGCAATCGTCTCCAAGATTGCGAGTAGTTCAAAAAGACATACGTCAAAAACTATACAAAGAACGATTAGCACACGTTTTAACTGGATTTATTTGAGTACGTAGCCATACCGCTCACAAAATTTTTGGGCAGGCGAACGGTAAAAAAATGCTATTTTTGTCAGCGAATTATTTCATTTTTGATGCGCGTTGCGCATAGTTCGCATGCGCGCTTGTGCCACACGCAGCAACTGCAACGCTACGACAGTGCACAACTACAACGTTACGACAGCTCCGTAAGAAAACGAGGAAGACCGTCGGTGGAAATAGGCTCCTCCATGCCCGCGACAAGAGGACGCAGGTAGGTCAGGGCGGCGTCGGTAACGTTGAAGCCGTCTTCGGAAATCATTTCTCGAGGTACAAGCTTTACCTTGTTAGCAACGTCTGCAACAGGGATTGCACGAATTTCTGTAGCGTACGGCGTATTTGAAAGTCTGTGAACGCCTACCATAACACTCGTTCTACCTTGGAGAACAGTTTCAACTCCTGCGGCACCGAGTGCTTCTGCCTCATCCAAGTCAACCTTGCTTGCAGCATGTGAAGCGCAACGCTGCAGCGTATTAAGTTCAATACCGCGAGACTTTACGTCAAGCTGGTCCTTGGCCAGCTGCGACAAATATTGAGCTGTTCCGGATTGAGCTACAAGGTGCCCAAACGTATCAATCGCAACAGACTTTGCATCAAAAAGGAAACTACCATCCGCGTGATGGACGCCCTCGCTGACCACCACGACTACGTTGTTTTTCTCGCGGAGTCGCTGTTCAATGGCGGAAAGTAGCGCGTATTCATCAAGAGAAATTTCGGGCAGAAGGACAAAATCCGGGGCGGTTCCGCAAATATCTTGCGCCAGCGCAGCTGCTGCCGTAAGCCAACCAGCGTCGCGGCCCATGGCCTCGATAAACGTGACGTTTTTGGTGTTGTAGACGCCGCCGTCGCGGGTAAGTTCGGCGGTCACGGATGCAACGAATCGCGCCGCGCTGCCAAAGCCGGGGGTGTGATCGGTGCCTTCGAGGTCGTTGTCGATGGTTTTTGGCACACCAACAACGCGAATATGGCTTTCTACCTGGGCAAAGTATCGAGACAGCTTGTCCGTGGTGTCCATGGAATCGTTTCCGCCGATGTAGAGTACGGCGTCTATCTGGTATTTCTTGAGCTGCGCATCAATCTGCTGGTAGATAGGGGGGATAGCTGTGGAATCACGGCTCAAGCAAACAACGGAATTAGACTCAAGCTCCATCTCAAGTTCCGGCAGTTTAAAGCGGCAGCTACCCAGCCAGCTCGATGGCGTTTTTCTTAGGAGCTGGAGGTTCTTCTCGCCAGGATTTGTGGAAGCATGGTTGGACGATCCTGATTCGGATGCTGTAAGTCCAAGCGCCTCCACCAGGTCAACGACGTCGCCCTCAAGAAATCCCTGGATTCCGTTGCGCATGCCAAGTACGCGCAGACCCTGGGCGTGAGCTGCGCGAACAACGCCCGCGAGCGACGCATTAATCGCGGCGGTTGGCCCACCCGACTGTCCGACCAGGATTGTGCGAATTGCATGCTCTGATGTGGTGTTCATGGCGCCTCGGATTCTTGAGAGTTGATGTATCAAGTATAACCGCGGCAGGCAGTTGCGGTGCTGTTATATCGACTGACGGAAAATCCTCAAAAAACTGCAGATAAAACCAGGCTCAATACCCCAAATACATCGTGGAGTAGCTTTGGTTGTAGGATTTGAATTTAATCACGTGCACTCAATTCACTATTATGCATAAGTTCTATCTGATATACATAATTATGAATGAAGATATATAAAAGATTTAATTACCCTAAATTTCAAGGTTATGCAAACACACCTATGTCGGATAATCTGCAAAATCAAGGATAAAAAACACATCTAATGACGATATTCTGCATCAGATAAGCATTTTGTATGAATTGTATACGCATTTTCAGCAGATTATCCGACATAGGTGTGTTCGGGCGTTTCAAACTAGGTGCTGATACGTCTACGGAACCCATGCGCCCGCTAGGGCACCGCGTGCGGCGAGAAACCCGCAGGTCTCGCAGCCATTCCCAGACTCGCACTCGCACCCGACGTCCGTCTCGCAGCGCCCGGCTCCGCGCCGAACCCGTGCGCACAAAAAAGCCGCACCTCAAATGAGATGCGGCTTTGTAGCTTCAGCAGCCTAAACGGCGTTGCAACTCGGTTGGACTGGACTCGTTACCGAATCCGCTGCCGTTACCGGACGCACACCGTCTAGCGCATAACCTGCAAGTTTAGCGAAGGTTGTAGAAAGCGTCCATGCCCAGGTACTCAGCACCCTCAGCGAGGTCGTCCTCGATGCGGAGAAGCTGGTTGTACTTAGCAACACGCTCGGTACGAGCAGGTGCACCAGTCTTGATCTGACCAGCGTTGGTTGCAACAACAAGGTCAGCAATGGTGGTGTCCTCTGTCTCACCGGAACGGTGGGAGACAACTGCGGTGTAACCTGCGCGCTTAGCCATTTCGATAGCCTCGAGGGACTCGGTCAGGGTACCAATCTGGTTGACCTTGATGAGGATGGAGTTACCAGCGTGAACCTCGATGCCCTTCTTCAGGCGCTGAGTGTTGGTAACAAAGAGGTCGTCGCCGACGAGCTGGATCTTCTTGCCCAGACGCTGGGTAAGGATCTTCCAACCGTCCCAGTCCTCCTCTGCAAGACCGTCCTCGATGGAGACGATTGGGAACTTCTCAACCATTTCCTCGTAGTAAGCAACCATTTCCTCGGAGGTAAGGGAGCGACCCTCGCCCTTGAGGTCATACTTGCCGGTCTCCTTGTTGTAGAACTCAGAAGAAGCTGGGTCCATAGCAAAGCGGAAGTCCTTGCCAAGCTCAAAGCCAGCGGCCTTAACAGCCTCGGAAAGAAGCTCAAGTGGCTCCTCGTTGGACTTAAGGTCTGGAGCAAAGCCGCCCTCGTCACCAACACCGGTGTTGAGACCCTGGGACTTCAGAGTGTCCTTGAGGGTGTGGTAAACCTGTGCGCACCAGCGAAGAGCGGTGGTGAAGTCAGGAGCACCAACAGGCATAATCATGAACTCCTGGAAGTCAACGTTGTTGTCAGCGTGGACACCACCGTTGAGGACGTTCATCATAGGAACAGGAAGAGTGTGAGCATTTGCGCCACCGAGGTAAGCGTAAAGTGGAAGCTCAGCAGAAGCAGCTGCAGCATGAGCAACAGCAAGAGAAACGCCGAGAATAGCGTTTGCACCAAGGCGACCCTTGTTTGGAGTGCCGTCAAGCTTGATCATAGCTAGGTCAAGGCCGCGCTGATCCTCTGCGTCCCAACCAATAACGAGGTCGCGGATCTCAGTGTTGACGTGCTCGACTGCCTTCAGAACGCCCTTGCCCAGGTAACGGCTCTTATCGCCGTCGCGAAGCTCTACAGCCTCGAACTCACCAGTGGAAGCACCGGAAGGAACGATTGCACGACCAAAGGAGCCGTCGTCAAGAACAACCTCAACCTCAACGGTTGGATTGCCACGGGAATCGAGGACCTCACGTGCGTGAACATCAAAAATCTGGCTCATAGCTCACCTTTCTTTAGGTTTAACATTTTGCTGATTGCACAGACATAACTAGTATACCCATTCTGTTATGAGGTGTGTATTGTAATTACACATACTATTTGGTTAAGCAGAGATAGTATTTGACCGAGTAGAGATAGTATTTGACCAGGCAGACGCACTGTCCACCTGGTCAAATAGAAAATGCCTGCAGAATTATGCAGAATTCTGCGGAATTAATAGGTAAATATATAAATTATTTCTGTGGATACACAACAACCAGCAGCATCTTAAACTCTTCTGGAGCCTGAAGCGCATGTGGGTGACCAAGTGGCATCACAATAGACTGACCAGCTTCAAGGGTGTAGACATCGTCATCGATGGTGATGTTCGCGTGTCCCTCAAGAATGGTGACAAATGCGTCGCCCCCCGCGCGATGGCTTGCAATCTCTTCACCTGCGCCAAAACCAAAAAGGGTGACGCTGACGGCATCGTTTTGCGCAAGGGTCTTGCTGATGACCTGGCCAGAAAGGCAAGCAACCTGGTCTTTAAGGGTTACCACAGTCTTTGCATCGATGTTCTTCATGACACCAGGAATCAATTCTTCGGACATATTAACCTCCAACGGTAAATGTTATCGATGACTAGCATTTACCCGAATCAGCCGCCTTCAATCAGTAAATTTCCAAAAAATCGCAGGTAGAAATTGCTTTTTTTAAAGCAATTTGCTGAGCAGCGAAGTCATTTTTCCTTGAGAGACCACCATCACATGATGCATCGCACGTGACAGCGCGGTGTAGAGCCTACGGCGAGAAATTCCGTCTGCTTTATACACTTCCTCTTGTGCGTCGGCAACAATGACCTGATCAAACTCAAGGCCCTTTGCTAGTGCAAGGTCGAGAAGAACAACGCCCTTCGCGGGGAGGGAATCGTGGTTGGTGAGCACTTTGATGCCGTCCGCGACGCCGTTTCCGCTCTCTGCAAAAACCCCTTCCATCTGCTTGGCCAGCCAACGAACGCGAGACTTTTCGGTGCACATAATGGCGGTCAGACCGTCAAACTCTTGCGCCTGTTCAACAAGGGACTTCATAGTTTGCAGGTACTCGGCGCGCTCAGTATCTTTATCGTCAGCTACAACCTCAAAGAACTGAGGTTTTTTGCCGCTGCGTTGAACGGAGTTTGTCTGGCCACGTTCTTCTTCGCTTAAAAGCGAGGTAAAGAGTGCGGTAATCTCGGGAGAAGATCGGTAGCTGGCCAGAAGCTTGCAGGTAGAAACAGCGCCCTCGCTGTGTGTTGCGGTGAAGATTTTCTCAATCTGCTCAAACGTTGCGGTGTCTTCCCAAATTGCCTGGTTAGAGTCACCCAAAAGCAGAAAGTGAGCACGCGAGAAGTACTTTCCAAGCACCATAAGCTGCGTTTCGGTATAGTCTTGGACCTCGTCAATCATGACAAACTTGACGTTTTTCTCGCCAGCTCCTGTGATAAGAAGTCGCAGATAAACGCATTCGGCGCCGCTTAGTGCGGAGGCATTGAGCATGCGCATGCCAATGCGGTCGATGCGCAGCCAGGAAGCGGACTCGATGACCTCGTGCGCAGAGGCAAAACGCCAGTTGAGGAACTCGCGGGTGCGCGCCAGAACTTCTTCCTCGTCGGATGGGCTGATGGTGCGACCAAAGACCTCAAGCTGCTGCTCAACGTCAAGGGAAAGCATCTCTTCCTGGATTTCATCGTTGTGGGCCATCTGGCCAAGTCTGCGCTCCAGGCGGGTGTGGAGCTCGTCTTTGGCAAGCGCAATGAGGCGCGGTCCCACAGGGAATTGCGAGAACTTTGCCACAGAACTAGCCACCTGAGCTGGCTTAATGAGCGTGGTTCCTTCAACAGAAATGGCCTTGAAGTCATCCTCGTAGAGCTCAAGTGTGGCAAGTTGCTCTTCAAGTTTCTTCAGAGACTCGGGGTTGTTATGGGCACCCGAAGCGTGGTCGGCCAGACCTAAAGCCTTGAGAAAAGAATCCCAGGTGAATACCTGCGGATTGTGCTCGCCCATGCTGGGCAGAACGGTGTTGATGTAGCGACCAAACATCTCGTTAGGAGTGAACAGATACACCTGATCTGCGGTAAGTGTGGTGCGCTGCTGGTAGAGAAGGTACGCAATACGCTGCAGCAAAACGGACGTTTTGCCCGAGCCTGCAATGCCGTTGACCAGCAGAACGGGCACATCCTCGTGCCTGACCACAACGTTTTGTTCGCGCTGGATAGTTGCGGTGATGGCCTGCAGCTTCTCGGTGTGCTGACGCTTTAGTGCGGCAAGCAGCAGAGAGTCTTCAATGGCTACCGTTGTGTCAAAGTAGAGGTTCAGCTTGTCGCGCGTGATGTCAAACTGTCGGCGAAGTTCCAGCTCAACCGTTCTTTTCTTGCCGTCTACCTGGTACGACGTAGTTCCCATCTCTTGGTTGTAATACGTCTCGGCAACGGGGCTGCGCCAATCAACAATAAGCGGCGTACGGTCTTTGTCCGTAATGCCCGCCGCACCAATGTATACATCACGAGAAGGACGTCCGGGTCGCATTTTGAGCGTGACCTTAGCAAAGTAAGGCTGCCTCAAAAGGATTTCGACTCGACCGAGTTTCTCGACAGTGAAATCGTGGTACTGGTTGTAGGTGTCAATAACGCTGTTGAGCGTTTCAATGGCCGCAAGGGTCTCGATGGTTTCGTCCGCTCCGCCAAAGTCTGGGCGGATTTCTTCACTCATCTGACGAAGGTCTCTAGCTGCATCTTTTTGCGTGGTGTTGAGCGTTGTGTCCAAATCCTCACGAATCTCAACAAGTTTTTGGTATACGTGGGAGAGGTGCTCTTGCTCTTGCTGGTGGATTGGATCCATGATGCTCCTAGATAGTTGCGTCTTCGATGCGGCGGCGCAACTCGTCAATACCCAGGCCGGTCTCGGATGAAGTAATTATGGCCTGTTCAGGGGTGATGTGGAATGCCTTGCGCAGGGCGGCCGCGGCTTGATTTTGCTTGCCGCGTGCAATCTTATCTGCCTTGGTAAACGCAACTACAAAGGGCAGCTCAGCCTCTTGAAGAAAGCTGATCATCTGCAGGTCAAGCTTTTGAGCTTCATGCCTGATGTCAACAAGGCTAATGACCAGGTTAAAGCTACGTTCTTGCTCAAAGTAACCACCGATGAGGTCTGCCCAGCGCTGTTTTTCTTGGCGAGAAACTCGTGCAAATCCGTATCCAGGCAAGTCTACAAATTTGACGCCATCAACGTCAAAGAAGTTGATATTAGCGGTTTTACCTGGAACGCTTGAAACTCGTGCAAGCTGTTTTCGTCCAATAAGTTTATTTAAGAGGGAAGACTTTCCCACGTTTGAGCGGCCCACAAAAGCCACCTCTGGGGTCTCTGGAGAAGGAAGTTGTGAAATTGCCCCGTATGATGCCTCATATTGTGCGGTTTCATACTTAAGACCCATGATGCCTCCCATTGCGCTTCAAAAACGTAAGGTATTATTTTAGCGCAAACTGGAAGGCAGCTAACAATCCATTCATCCGTAGTGGGAGGGGCGGCATGATCCGTAGTGGAGGGATGGCACAATCTGTAGTGGGAGAGGTAAGAATTACTACAAAGACACTCGAATTCGTTTTTCTACAGGTAGACGAGAAACAAGCAAATCAAACGTCGTATCAGTAATCGGAGTTCTATAGATTTCTTCTCCTGTGAGATTTACTACATAAGGCACATGAAGAACATATGAAGTGTGCGGTTTGATGGCAATTCGCGAAGTTGTTATATTTGGCTGGGCAAGCGGCCAAAGGGAATTTTCATTTCCTAAATCGCAAATGTAATAAGTGTTGTTGGCCTGTGGAATTAAAACCGTGCCGAGAAAATCTATTCCTCCTACAGGCTCAGTCTCTTCTCTATCATTTTTAATTTCTATAGTTACATCAATCACACTTGTTTGATTGCCATGAGCATTGGGATGTTGTGGCGTAATACCATGTTTTTCCAGATAACCGTCGTATGTGGTTAGAGAAATTTCAGTTATTCGTATTGAATATCCCTTTGTATTCTCAGAAGACGAATAATGAAAATTTCCGTCGAGGGGGACCCATTCTCCCATTTGATAAACCTCTTCAGGGATAGTTAGTGCATGGGTATTTACCCACCAAACCCTGTAGCCAAGAGCACAAACCAGTACAAGACTTATGACAATTGCAAATAATGGTAGTTTGCTTTTTAGTTTCATGATGCACGTCTTTGCACGTCGATTTTCTCGACAATTTTACCGAGCTTCATTTTGTAAATTACATCGCAGACAACCTCTAAGAACTCAGCATCATGACTTGATACGAGAAGTGTTGCGCCTCTATCTCTTTGTTCAACAATGAGCTCTGTGAGCATATGGACACCGTCTTCATCAAGAGCATTTGTTGGCTCGTCAAGAATAATTAAATCAGGCTGCTCAAAAAACGCCATGGCAATTCCCAAGCGTTGCTTCATGCCAAGGGAGTATTTCCTAACAGGTCTTTTGTCTGTAGGATCAAGTCCTACTTTTTCAATTGCAGCATCAATATCTTGCTCAGACGCGATTTGTTTTATTGACGAGAGAATCTCTAGGTTCTTACGACCGCTATATGAGCTGAGAAGTGCTGGTTTTTCTAGGAGCAGACCAACACTCGGTGGGAAATCTATATCATCCCAGAGCTTTTTGTTTTCAATAGAAACATATCCTTGGGTAGGCTTAATGAGACCACAGATCGCTCGCATAAGCATTGTTTTACCAGAGCCGTTTTGGCCCTCGAGACCAATTATCGCTCTCTTTTCTAAGGATAATGTGACATCCTTGAGAACAGTATCGTTTCCGATTTCTTTTGTTAGATGCTCAACTGAAATGTACGACATGTTTACTCACCGCCAAACTGATCAATGCTCTTGAATCGTGAAAAAGACAGATAAAGAAAAATACCTAGTGAGCCAATACAAAAAGCTAATGTGCAGAGCGGATTGACTCCGGCACAGAGGTTACCTTCAACAATCTCCCTGCTAGCCGAATCAATATAGAGAGAACTTCGAGAAAACATCATGTAGTTGCCAATAAGAATGGGATGTAATTTGAAAATCGAAGAGACTATCCAGGAAATTATTAAAAAGAGAGGAGGCCACTCTTTAATAAATAATCCTGCTGAACATTGAAGTGTTATAAGAGATAGTGAGGAAATGAACAAAGATCCCATCAATGGGACAATACTTACCGTATTTTCGGGTAATGTCAAAGCGTCAAAACCTTCGAGAATTTCTAAGCTTATAGTTGTTGATGGTAAAATTTCTCCGCCGTGTAGTAGTGTGAATAAGAGGATTACAACTCCCGCTATAATCCAATAAAGCCCAGTTGCTGCTACACAACTTACTGTTAAAAGAATTGGATAGCAGCTCTTTGAGGAAGACATAACAAGATACATATCTTTTCTTAGTGACCTGGAGACTGCCAGAAAACACATTAGATGGGGAAGTAAAACAAGTATTAACCAGGCAAAAGGAACTTTAATTTTTGGCATAGCAGTATTTGAAGAAATGCTTTGCGATATCTGTGGCATTCCAGCAAATAGGCTTGATACGTTATCTGCAAATGTTGGATTACTTGTTGCTGAGCGATTGAACACTACAAGAGATGTAGCAACGATAAGTACCATTAAGATGATACAGATACAAAATGGACCACGTAATGAATAGATAAAAGGACCAAATGGAATTACTTTAGAGTTTCTCATAATGACCGCCAAACTCTGTATTTTTAGTTCCGATGAGGCCAAAAATGTTTAAGCAAATGATTCCAACAAGAAAATATAAAGTTGCATACAAAAGGCTATATCCTTCTGGATTAAAAGGAAGAAGTCTCGAAAAAGTCATTAATGTAGAGGGGAATGGAAGTTCAGGAAAAAACTCTCCTAAAACTAGTAGTGCTACGCTTAGTAATATAGCTAGTGAATTGTGAGTATAGAGTTTTATTACTTTGTAAATAGAGCAAAAGAACAAGAGACCAAGATAGTAAATCCCAAGAAGAATCAATACTTCTGGGGCTGTGAGCGAAAAATTTGTAGCAACTTGAACGGTATGGCTAATGAAGATATCTACATTTAGTGTAGCAATAGTAAGGATGTTGCCTGTACAAATAAGTAAAATAACGTATATCGTTATATAGATGGCAATCAAAACGAGACAAGATGCGATTATATTTATATAGCTATAAATCCAATATCTAGTTTTCTTCTCGAATCTCATTATGCGTTGAATAGAAAAATGTTCATTTGTGTCTGAGCTAGAAATAACGATTATGAGAAGAAAAGAGATGCAGAGCGCGGTCCACTCTACAGAGAACGTGTGAGCAGATCCATAGAATGTTGCGATAATCAAATCACCTAAAGAAAATGAATATCCTCCTCGTGTAATTAAGCCGAATTGTGCAAAAGAAGAAATAAACGCAGTACAAGATAACAACATCGCAAAAAGCGCTGCTAGAAGATTTTTATGCATATCAAAAAGCTGAGTGAAGTTCCTTGAAATTTGATGTTTCATAGCGAATCATTCCTACAAGTTTTTTTGTAAGAAATGAAGATTACCAGTAATAGCAAAACAAAACAGAAGCAATAAAATCCAAGTTTTGTTGGAGCATATTCGGAACTTATTAATTGAAAGAAATTTAACTTAATGAATGCATTTTGTCCTACCTCTCTTAATTGAGCAGAGGAAAGAATCGCTGAAAATTGTGAACCTAAGAACGCTAATAGGTGAAGTAGGAAATAAGAAACAAAAATTGCTTGGAATGTGGTCTTGGTTAAACTTGCAAAAAGAGAAACGGTGCAGGAAAATAGCCCTCCAATCATGAAGGTTAATACGGATAAGACGATGACATAAGCAAGAGGAGAGTTATAAAAGAGTCCTGAGAACAAAGAGCTCATTGGGACTGCGGTATATATCTCATCGTAAATTTTTGGTGTGGTCAACGGTAAGAAACAGATTGCAGCTAAAAAATTTAGGACAAGAGGCAGAGCAGAGCAAATACCTCCAGAAATAAAGCTTACATATAGTTTTATCCTGATAACACTAGCTTTTCTAATTCTAAGACATTGCTGTTCAAGCACTCCTTCCTTTGAATCGTTACTTAGAATCCAAGCGGCTGGAATGGTTGCCAAGAGTGGCCATAAGAGATAGTACAGTCCACTGTAAAAATTTCCAATTCGTGTGGGAATCCAAGCAGTGTAAGCAGAAATGACAGAAAGCAAAGTGTTATAGGAAAGATGATCTCCCTGTTGAAGAGTTGCTTCCAAGGTATTTAATTCAATTTGTATTTCAATCCAAGCGGCAAGTAGTGCAATACAGATGCCAATTGCAACACATGCCCAAAATAATGGATTATTGGTAAGCTGTCGCTTAAATTCAGACTTGAACAATGAATTCATAGCAAACACCTACTTATCACTTTTTAATGCAGACTGTATATCAACTAACTTTGCGTTTGAATAAATTCCTCCCATATTTGCCAGATGAATAGAAGTAACATCTCTCAGTTCTTCTGGAGATAGCGCAAAAGCAAGTTTGACGTCACATTCATCCCCTGCATTAATCCAAAAATACCCTTTAGTTTTATCAGTATCCGAATTGTCAATTCGGGCATTTTCAGGTGTAATTTGGGACATGAAAATATTATGCCCCTCAGCATTAATTGAGTAACTAGTAAGTAATATATAGTCCGGACCATTTGGGGTGTGTTTTTGAACGGCGTCTATGTTTTTAAAATGAAGCGTATAGACTAGATACAAGTTATCTGCATTTTCTGGTGTTAATGAATCGTTAAGTGCTCCAGAGGTAAAACCTGCTTCGTCTATAGAATGACAAAGGATTACGTCTGTTACCGTTACCTCAATTGTGCCAACCCATGGTAGATCAGCCCCAAAAGGAGTCTCAACTGGATTACCTTCTTCTTGATCAAGTCCAGTTAGTTGTACAACATCGCCAATTTTATAAGTTTCCGAGGCTTCGTTTTGCCTTTGTGCAACTTGCTGCGCAAAAAGTTCTTGCTGCGCCTGTTTTTGAGCAAGACTATAAAAATAAAGTAGCCCTGCAATGGTGACACAAGCAATCAATAAGGCCAAAGCACAAGTCTTTTGGGGAAGTTTATTTGTTTTTAAGCTTAAGTTTCTAGAATCGTGAGAAAACATAATAAGCCCCAGATGACCTTGATAAATCCACTACACGAGCCGGGACCCCATACGCCCTTCACTATGCTGTTTCTTTGGTCTTTAGCCTATTACTATATTGGAGTAGATACCGGCTTCCTTATCTTGATTTTATTCTTATAGCTATTGCCATTATGTGTTTTACCGTGAATGGTATGTTTTTATCGGTTAAATAAACAACAAAGTTGTTGAATATTATTTATTGAAATGAATCATTATGAGTAGATAACTTTCAATTTGTTATAAAGCATAAAGAACACTTAAAACAACTAACTTCTTTATAGACCCTTTACACCCACGTAACTGCCTGGCAGCAGCGCTTAAGCGCATCGATGTAGAGCTCGCCAAAGGGCGAGAGGCTCTTCTCGTCGTGGGTGACGTAGCCAACTTCCATGTAATCATCAACAGCTAGAGGAATTGCAACAATGTTTGGTCCGTTGAGTTCCTCGTTAATAAGGCCAGTGCTGATGGTGTAACCGTTCAAGCCAATAATCAGGTTAAAGATAGTGGCGCGGTCTCGGACCATGATGTCCTTATCGCGATCAAGCGTTGCCAGAAGCTCCTCGGAGAAATAGAACGCGTTGTGCTCACCCTGCTCGTAAGAAAGGCGAGGGTAGGGGGCAAGATCGTTGAGTGTTACCGATGAGCGCTTTGCCAGTGGGTTATCTTTTCCCACAAAGACGCTTGGCTTGCATTTAAACAATGGCGAGAAAACCAGGCCCTGGTCCTGCAGCGTTTTTCTAATAACGCGCTCGTTGAACAAGTTGAGGTAAAGGACGCCTACTTCACTTCTTAGCTTTGAGACATCTTCAATAATCTCGTACGTTTGCGTTTCTCTGATACGGAAATCGTACTTTGAGCCGCCGTGCTCTTTAATCAGGTTGACAAAGGCTTCAACTGCAAAGGAATAGTGCTGGCAAGAAACACAAAAGCGCTGCTTAGAAGGGGCGGTGCCCAGATATCGCTCTTCAATGAGGTCAGTCTGCATGACAACTTGCCTGGCGTAACTCAAAAACTCCTCGCCATCTGCGGTAGGTTCAACACCCTTGCTGGTCCTGTTAAAAAGGGAGATTCCCAGCTCGGCTTCAAGTTCTTTGACTGCGCTACTCAGGGTAGGCTGCGAGATAAAGAGCTGTTTAGCTGCGGCGTTAATAGTGCCTGCCTTAGCAATAGCAAGAACGTATTTAAGTTGAGTCAGAGTCATAAGTCAGGTTTCTACGCAGAGGTTTTTCTCGCCTTATTTAACGCCATACTGCTGGTAGTAGGCATCAATGGCGCTCTTCAAGGTGTCGTCGATAATAACTTTGCCGTCAACCTCTTTGTTGTAGAGGGCCTCGGTAACCTCATCCATGGAGACAATGGCTGCGGTTGGCATGCCCCAGCGCTCGGAGACTTCCTGGAGTGCTGCAACTTTTCCGCCCTTGCCAACTTCCATGCGATTGAGCGAGACAATAAGGCCAACTACCTCGATGTTTGCAATAGAGGTAATCAGAGGATAGGTCTCTTCAATTGACTTACCAGAAGTGGTGACGTCTTCAACCATGACCACTCTCTGTCCGTCTTTGAGCTCTGCTCCTAAAAGCATGCCAGCGTCAGCGCCGTGATCTTTTGCTTCTTTTCTGTTGGAGCAGTACTGAACCTGTTTGCCATAGAGCTCATTGATTCCCATTGCAGTGATTACGGAAAGGGGAATGCCCTTGTAAGCAGGACCAAAAACTACGTCAAAATCCAGGTCAAAGTTGTCGTGAATGGCGCGAGCGTAATAAAGGCCCAGCTTGTGGAGCTGCTCGCCAGTGACATAGGCGCCTGCGTTCATGAAGAAAGGAGATTTGCGACCACTCTTGAGCGTAAAATCGCCAAATGTAAGTACGTTGCTCTGGACCATAAACTCAATAAACTCGCGCTTGTAGTCTTCCATGGTTTCTCCTTTAGCGGGCCTTTTAACGTGGCGGCACTTTGTAGGTCAGTTCTACTGCACTAGTTTAGCCGAATTGCAGATATGTGTTTTATGGCGCGGTGTTTTATGGCGTGCCGGCTTGGCTGTGTGAGATTAGCGTAATTACCGCCAGATATATAAAAGTGAACGTTTGCCATGTGGTTATGCGGTATTCTAAATAAATATTTGTTCGTCTCGCAGGATAAGTCTGCAGAGTGAGTTACAAGGAGGGTATGCCCGTGGAGCGCATCACGATTTCTGCATTGTACGCAGATGCAGAGCAACTTGGTGGCCAAAAAGTTACGGTGGCCGGCTGGGTACGTTCAGTAAGGGATATGAAGAATTTTGGCTTCGTCACACTTAATGATGGTAGCTGCTTCAAAGACCTACAGGTTGTTATGAATCGTGAGAACCTTGGCAATTACGAGGAGGTTGCTTCCTGTGGCGTTGGCGCTGCTCTGATTATCGAGGGCGTCCTTGAGCTTACTCCTGATCGCCCACAGCCTATTGAGCTGCAGGCACAGATCATTGTGATTGAGGGACCATCCAGTCCTGATTATCCAATGCAGAAGAAGCGTCAGTCTCTTGAGTACCTTCGTACGCAGCAGCACCTTCGTCCTCGCACCAACATGTTCCGTGCAGTCTTCCGCATCCGTTCTGTGGCTGCTTTTGCTATCCACCAGTTCTTCCAGAATCGCGGCTTTGTCTACGTGAATACTCCAATCATCACCGCATCCGATGCTGAGGGTGCAGGCGAGATGTTCCGTGTTACCACACTTGATTTGAACAACGTTCCACGTACCGAGGAGGGCGATGTTGACTACTCAAAGGACTTCTTTGGTCAGTCTTCTCACCTCACCGTTTCTGGACAGCTTCAGGCAGAGAACTTTGCTATGGCCTTTGGTGACGTGTACACCTTTGGTCCAACGTTCCGCGCAGAGAACTCCAACACACGTCGCCACGCTGCAGAGTTCTGGATGATTGAGCCAGAGATGGCTTTCTGTGACCTTGCACAGGACATGGACGTTGCAGAAGAGATGCTCCGCTACGTTATTGCATACGTTCTTGAGCACTGCCCAGACGAGCTGGAGATGCTTAACAAGTTTGTGGATAAAGGCCTACTTGAGCGCTTGAATCATGTTGCAAATTCCCAGTTCTCTCGTGTTTCTTACACCGAGGCTATTGAGATTTTGCAGGAGGCGGTAAAGGCTGGTCAGAAGTTTGAGTACCCTGTTGAGTGGGGCATTGACCTTCAGACTGAGCACGAGCGTTACCTCACCGAGCAGCACTTTGGAAAGCCAATCTTTGTCACTGATTATCCAGCAGCAATTAAGGCTTTTTACATGCGTCTTAACGACGACGGTAAGACCGTTGCTGCAGCCGATTGCCTTGTTCCAGGAATCGGCGAGATTATTGGTGGCTCACAGCGAGAAGATCGTCTTGAGCTTTTGGAGAAGCGCATTGTTGAGCTTGGCATGAACCCCGACGATTACAAGTATTACTTGGATCTTCGCCGTTACGGCTCTTGCACACACTCTGGCTTTGGTCTTGGCTTTGAGCGTCTTGTTATGTACCTCACTGGTGTGGATAACATTCGTGACGTTATTCCACATCCTCGTACCGTTGGCAACGCCGACTTCTAAGATTGCAGGTCAAAGGCGGTGCAGGAGAGTGTGGTTGATGTGCAACCTCTACTATCACAGCTTTGAGCTTTACTAGGTGGAATTTTGCTTGCATGTTATGCATAACCGTTATGCAAAAAATGCATAGCAGAGATGTGATATAAAAAGTTTTTCTCGCCATATACCGATATATTTGTCCGTTGGCAGTAAAAATAGGACGTTCGTGCAAAATTGCGCGGGCGTCCTATTACGCTATAAGAAGCAGTTTTCTGCAGATGACCAGCGGAGGTAAACATGATAAAGACTTTGGTTCTTGTTAGACATGGTGTATCTGAACGTGGCTCTGAAGATATGAGTCGAGAGTTAACACGTGCTGGTCAAAGGGCTCTTTCTGCCAATTATCCTCATATCTTTGGTCTGTTGGGACCAGAGGGTGAAGAGGCTGAGATTTGGACAAGTCCCGCTCTTCGTGCGCTTGAGACTGCAGAGATTGTGGCAGAGGCTCTGGATGCAGAAGGTCTGGAGATTCATGACTCCCTTTACGATCAAGATCTTCCTGCACTTCAGGCAGAGCTTGAGCACGCTGATGCAGAAACACTGATTCTTGTCGGACATGCTCCATTTTTAGGCTACGTTGCAGAGACTCTTTTGGGATTTGAACTTCCGCTGACAAAGGGCGCTGTGTGCGCTATTGACGTATGTGGTTCGCTTGGTCATCAACATAAGTGTGTCTGGAAGCAGCTTGGAGATGTTCGCGAGTCTCACGGTAAGCTTCTTTGGCTGGTCAGTGGTCCTTCCACTCAGCCTTGGGAGACGCTTGATGCCCTGGATGAGGCATGTGCTCACGCGGCAACTAACCTGGAAGACGCGTACACGGAGTTCCGCGCTCATCCAGAAGATCCTGCAGTAATTGCAGCATTTAGGTTTGCCCTAAGGGGAACCCAGTTGCTTACCAAGTTCTTCTCGCCACTTCTTAATGAGGAGGCAGTTGAGATTGCTGAGCCTGTTTATAGATTGATGCTTGGTGCAACTACGCGTCTTCGTGAGATTGACGGCTTCTCTGATACCGTTGCAGATTTGATGGAGTCCGGAGAGCTCTCTCAAGGCTCCAAGCTGGTCAGCGCTGTAGAGGCAACTCGTGAGGTTGAGCGTGATCGCGTTTGCGAAGGCCTGCGCAAGAAGGCGGTTCGTCGTAGCCTGCGCTGCGCTTTGGATGAGCTCTTTGAGCCTGCTTGGTCAGATGCTGTTTTGCAGGATGGTATCTCGTTTGAAGACGTTAGTAGTCGCTTTGATTACATGCTTGAGACCATTGACGCGCGCCTTTTTGGCTTGGATATGACAAGCTTCTCCGAGGTACATCACGCAAGGCGAGAAGTTCGTGAAGTTGAGCACATTCTTTTCCACCTCAGTGATATGCTGGGCGAGAAACGGGCATATTACACCCAGATTATGCAGGACATTGATTCTGAGCTCAGCACTGTTTGCACAGCTCAGCGCAACATTTCTCTGGTCAAAGAGTGGAAAGACTCTATGGACTTCAGAGATGTTACCTCAGACCTCGCAATTGTTTCAGAACATGAAAAAGTTTTGATTGAGCGTGTGATTGAGGGTAGAGAGACTAGTATCCTAAGGTAATCACATAGTTCACGTTTGGAGCGCAGAGACGTTTTCGCGGCGTGGATGATGATCATGAGGGAGGATGCTATGTCTGAGAGCATCGAGACTCGCTGCGTACAGGGCGGTTATCAGCCTGGTTGCGGTGAGCCTAGGCAAGTGCCTATCATTCAATCAACTACGTTCAAATATGACGAGTCGATGCAGCTTGGAGAGTTGTTCGACCTCAAAGTTGCGGGTTATTTCTATTCTCGTCTTCAAAATCCAACGCTTGATACTGTAGCTTCAAAGATTTGTGCTCTTGAGGGCGGTACGGCTGCAATGCTGACGTCTTCTGGTCAAGCCGCAAACTTCTTTGCCGTCTTTAATATTGCTGAGGCTGGAGATCATTTTATCTCCCTGTCTACCATTTATGGCGGCACCTTTAACCTGTTTGCTATCACTCTTAAGAAGATGGGTATTGAGTGTACGTTTATCTCACCAGATGCAACTGACGAGGAGATTAACACAGCATTCAGACCAAATACAAAGTGCGTCTTTGGTGAGACTGTTGCAAACCCTGCACTGGTTGTTCTTGATATTGAACGTTGGGCAAAGGTTGCTCATGACCACGATGTACCACTAATTGTTGACAATACGTTTGCCACACCTGTGAACTGCCGTCCTCTTGAGTGGGGAGCAGATATTGTGACCCATTCCACAACCAAGTATATGGACGGTCACGGCTCTGCTGTTGGCGGCGCTATTGTTGACGGTGGCAACTTTGACTGGGTGGCTCATGCAGATAAGTTTCCAGGTCTGACCCAGTCTGATCCTTCGTATCACAACCTTGTTTATGCAGATACCTTTGGTAATGGTGGCGCCTTTATTACTAAGGCAACTGTTCAGCTTATGCGTGATCTTGGTTCCATTCAGTCACCACAGAACGCTTTCTATCTTAACCTTGGCCTTGAGTCTCTACACGTTCGTATGGCTCAGCATTGCAAGAATGGCCAGGCAGTTGCCGAGGCGCTTGCAAACAATCCTAAGGTTGCCCATGTAAGTTATCCAGGTCTTCCAGGTGATACGTACTATGAGCTGGCTCAGAAGTACCTTCCTGGTGGCTCCTGTGGTGTTATTACCGTTGATGTTGCAGGTGGTCGCGAGGCTGCCGAGAAATTCTTGGGTAACCTCAAGGTCTTCTCCATTGCAACACACGTTGCAGACGCTCGTTCTTGCTGTCTGCACCCAGCTTCTTCAACGCATCGTCAGCTTACTGACGAGGAGCTTGTAGCAGCAGGTATCACCCCTGGCACCGTTCGTTTAAGCTGCGGTATTGAGGGCACTGAGGACCTTATCAACGACGTCGAGCAGGCACTTGCTGCTCTGTAGTTAGACGCTCTATAACCGTTCATATTTATGGCGAGAAGATCTTTGAAGCAAAAGATCTTCTCGCCATATTTTTGTGATAAGTAGGTTATTGCGCACGGCTACGTATGCGAGCGCGAATGGAACCGCATGATTGCTTGTGTTATTGAGTTCGGGAGATGGACTCGGGATCTAGGTGATCCTCTGGGCTGGAGAGTTCGGATGTTGCAGACTCTTCATCGGTGAGCTCGGCAGTCTCTTCTTGGGCAGCATCAGATGCAGCGTCTATGTCATCTCTGCCTACACTTGTAAAGTACTTGCGATAGATGTGGATGAGGCAGCCAACAGAAAGCAGAGCCGAGAGTATGTTGGATACAACTGAGACGTACCAAAGTGCATTTAGACCAAATGGCCTCAGCACCATAAGCGAGCTGATAGGGAAGATAAGTGCCATAAAGATACTTAAAAGATTGGAAATCTTTGTCTGCTTCAGGGCAATGGCAAGGCTCTCAGTGCACATTGTAATCCAGCTAAAAATGAAGATAAATGCGTGGATGCGCATGGCAGGGATAGCCATATTAAGCAGTTCTTGTGTTCCGTCAGGCAGGTATAGCTTGACTAAAAAATCCGAGAAGAAAAATGAAACACAGAAAGCAAAGATGCCAATGATGATGCCTGTGGAGAAAATGTACTTCTCGATAGCAAGCACTCGATCTTTTTTCTTTGCGCCCCAGTTATAGCCAATAGCAGGTTGCATGGCGTCAGCCTGTCCATAAATGAGTGGCTGGATAAGGCCGCCAGAATAGAGAAGCACTCCGTAAGAAGCAATGGCAATATCTCCACCAAGGGTGAGCAATGCAGCGTTCATAAGCAGAGAATAAATCCTACTTGAGATGTTTTGCATAAAGATAGGGAAGCCGTTTACAAAGATCTCTCTTATGTGTGTCCAGTTAAAGTGTGGCTTTACAAATTTGAGAATCTGTTTGTTGCCAATAAAGGGCCAGACACCATAGAGTGATGAGAAGGTAATAGAGATGCAGTAGCCCAGTGCTGCGTATTCAACGGAAAGTCCCAAAACACCTAGGAAGTAGTATTCAAGCACGGTTCCCAGAATTGCAGAAATAAAGGCAATACTGGTAGAACGCCTAATCTTTCCACAGATTTTAAGGAAGTTATCAACAGCGTACGAAATGCACATAACCGGCAAGAAAAGAGTCCATACACGCAGGTAGATGGTTCCTTGCTCAGCAATTTTTCCCTGAGCACCCATAAGCGCTAGAACGTTTGGTGCAAAAAAGAAGAAAAAAATCCCGCTGATAACACCAGTTGTAATGAGCATGATAAATGCAATGGTAAAGATGTTATTAGCTGTTTGGTGGTTCTTCTTGCCATGTTCAACTGCAATGACAGCAGAGGCGCCAACGCCAATAAGGTCGGCAACAGCAAAGCAGAGAATGACCAGAGGAATGGCAATAGTTACTGCGCCAAAAGACTCCTGACCCAAGTAGCGTCCAACAAGGATTCCGTCTGCAGTGTCATAAAGCATCGACGCAAGCATGGCAATAGCGCCTGGGAGCGCTGCTCGTATAAATAATTTAAATGGTGGTGTTTCCGCAAAAAGCTTATTCGATTCCATAGTTCTCCTCGATTAGTGGTGGGACATGTCAGACAGACTCGTGGTGTGGACATGTGACACGATCACGAGAAGATTAAAAAAGCATCGAACAAGCCTCCTTACATACTTGCAGGTACACGGACAGTTGCAAATACTAACACAGCAAAGTGGCTAATGCTATGATTTATTTGAACATTTTGGACAAGTGTGAGGATTTTTTGTGTCAGTGGAACAGAAAAAAGACATCGGTGCTGAGCTTGCTCAGCTGGCTGAAAGTTCGCAAGTAGGCGAGTTTTCTAAAAAGGTAACTGAGGCGTCGTCTGAGCTGGCAGAAAACGTTTCTGAAGTAGTAGAACGTGCCGAGAAAATCCTTGTAGTTGACGGAGATGAGCCACTTGATCGTCCTGCGTCTGATCGAGTTAAGGCCACTGTTCCAAGAACTCCTGCTCAACATGTTTTACGCATTGTCTCAATCGTTTTAATTATCTTGGGCACAGCAGATGTCTTGACTACGTTAACATCTCTTTTTGCAACTATTATGGGCTTACAACCGGCAGTTCCTTTGGAGAAGCTTGAGTTTAGCGGCGTGTATTTTACGTTTAGTAAGAACGTTCTTCTAGGCTATATATTTGTATTGCTTATTGGTGTGATGCAGATTGCTACTTCGGTACTTGGATTACGTGCAGCTAAAGATTCATCAAAAGTTGAACCGTACAGATTTCTTTGCTATCTGATTGGTCTTATTATTCTGGTGGGAATTTTATGGGCCTGGGGTAGAGGAGAGTTGCTTATCCTTGATCCATTTGTTCAGCTAAATACCATTGTGTACGTGGTAATTTGTTCTAATCTTGCAGATAAAGTAAAGAAGGAGCATGATCAGGGAGTTGTGGGGACTACGTATTGGCGCTCTCGTCACCAGCGAGTTCTTCACTTCTTTGCATTGGTCCTAATTGCATTTAGTGGTATTGAGCTTTTTCTGGTCCTAATTTTGCTTGGACTGCATGACCTTTCTAGAGTTGTGAATCAGCCTGTCTTAGCAGTCGTTAATCAATTTCTTTCACAACAAGGAATTCTTACCATTTTTTTGGTGACACTTGGCGCAGCATTTTCTCTTGTTGTGGGACTTCTAGCACTCAAGGGTTCTAATGATGCTCGATTTATAAGACCCTACATTCTTGCTGTGACCGTCATTGTTTTGTTTGATGTGGCAAGAATTATTTTTACTGCGCTAATACAGGGAATTCCTGCTGTGACCAGCCAAGATATCTTTGAATTGACCTATAACATTGCTGGATTGTATTTGGCTATTCGTATTGAGGCGAGACTTCCCAATAGCTATGGACAACGTGTGTGGAAAAAGATTCACTCAAATACGTAGTGTGTTTTGAATTGATTGCTTACAAAAAACCTCTGTATCCAAATGAGATACAGAGGTTTTGTTTATAGCATTTTAGGTACTCGTAAACTTTATTGATCAAGTTGCATAAGGCGAGCAATGCTGACAATGTAAATCTTAAGTGCGCGCTTGAGCCACTCTTCAGAGATTCCCTCGTCAGGACCGTGCTCCATGCCAACCCATTCAGGTAGGTCTTTTGCAGCCTTGCTGTCATAAGGACCAAAGGCAACGGCGCGCTTAAAGTGACGTGCATACGTGCCACCACCAATAACAAATGCTTGTTCATTGCTACCCGTGTACTCATGAAACGTATTAAGAAGAGTAGTAATCTCAGGAGAGCTTGGATCAATGTAGAAAGGAACTGCATCGGAGAGTACCTCAAAGGTGCAGCCATGATCTTCACCAAGCCTTGTCATGCATTTAGTAATTGTCTCACCAGTGGTGGAAGTAGGATAGCGAGAGTCAATAGTCTGCACGTACCTATCTTCCTTAGTACGGATAGTACCAGAGATGCAGGTCAGAGGACCAAACTTGTCGTCAGTGCTCTGAATGCCCGTACCGGTGCCATCAGTGGTTGAGCAAAGCTGCTGCGAGAAGGTCAGGAAGTCGCGCTCAGCCTCACCACAGATGTTGTTATCAAGCAGGTAGGTCACAAGTAAGCCAATCGCGTTGACAGTACCCTCTGGCATGGAAGCGTGTCCACCCTTACCTGTTGCGTTAATGCGAGCAAGCTTGGTGCCGTCATCCTCAACACCTGCGTCCTCAACCTTGATGGAATTAGTATCAGCCAAGGTAGAAGCGTCAGCGCGAACAAGTGCGCTTGCAAGTCCTGGAATTGCGTTAGGCACGGTGCCGCCGTCAAGCTCAACGATCTTCTCGCCGTTTGCGCCAGCAATCTTTGGAGAAGTGAACTGTGCGTGGTATACGCCCTTCTCGCCACAGATAAGTGGGAACTCAGCGTCTGGAGTAAAGCAGAATGCTGGCTCTGGATATTTGGAGAGGTAGTAAGGAACGTCTCCCATGCCGGTCTCTTCGTTGTTGCCAACAATGGCGCGCAGGGTGTAAGGAAGCTTCTTCCTGGTCTTTTTAACCTGCTCAACAAAGTAGTGAGCAGCCCAAAGAGAGAGAGCCAGAGGACCCTTATCGTCCAGAACACCACGGCCCAGAATGAAGCCCTCGCGGCGGGTAACGTCAAGCGGATCTACTGTCCAACCCTTGCCCAGAGGGACAATATCAGAGTGGGCGATGGTAGCAAGGTACTTCTCAGACTCGCCAGGAAGGTCACCAAAGCCCAGGTAACCATCTACGTCTGTGGTCTCAAGGCCCAGACGCTCTGCAATCTCAAGACCGCGGCGAAGTGCCTCGTAAGACTTAGGACCCCAAGGCTTACCAGGCTCTGCAAGAGACAGATCCTCAACGGACTCTACCTGCACAAGGTAGCGAATATCCTCAATAATCTCTTCCCAGTGCTCGTTAACAAACGCCTCAGCGCTTGTTTTGAGTTCTGCATCAGTCATGAAAAACTCCTCAAATTCAAACGTTTGACCCTGAAACATATGGAGAGCAGCGGTTTTAGCTACATCCCGCGTATGAAATAGACAAGGTCGGGAACAAGGTACTAGTTACACTATACTTAATACCCCTTCTCAAAGGAGTTAACTATGACGAAAAAGACTTTTATTGGAAACGTATCATTTCTTGGCGTTTTAACGGTTTTGGGAATTGTACTGATGGTTCTTAGACAAACGCTGCCTCAGGACCCTTCTACACCGCTGTTCTATTCCTATTTTGTTGCGCCAATCATGCTGTATTTTGGCATTGCCGGCCTGGTAGGTCTGCTCATTGCACACAATACGGGTTTCTCGTTGACTAAGACAGTGGCAGTTGTACTACGTACGCTTGCAACAATTCTCTTTGTACTGCCATTCTTTTTCTTCCTGATTGTGGTCCTCCCTTGGACTCTTCTCCGAGGTCTTTTTGCCCTCTTGATGGTTGTCATGCTCTACGCGCCATGGTTCTGGGTGCTCTTTGGCCTGTTCTATGGCTTGAGCTGGGCTCAGCAGAAGGTTATTGAGGACGTCAACGCTGATCCATTTGCAGAGGATGCGGCAACTCAGAAAGCTGCTGGCGAGAAAACCGATGCAGCTGATACAGATACAACTAACGAAGACGCGGCCAACTAACAGTAAGGTTCCACGCTCCATACAGCCCAACAAGAAAGAAGCAACGCGTGCTTGAGCTCAAAGGTATTTCAAAGCGTTACAACACTGGTGGATTTGAACAAACTGCAATGGATCATATTTCCGTTGCGTTTAGAGATAACGAGTTTGTTGCAGTTCTGGGACCCTCGGGCTCAGGTAAGACCACCATGCTCAATGTTATTGGTGGTCTTGATCGCTTTGATTCTGGAGACTTGCTGGTAGATGGTATTTCTACCAAGAAGTTCAAAGAGCGAGACTGGGATACCTATAGAAACAACCGCATTGGTTTTGTATTTCAGGCCTATAACCTTATTCCTCATCAAAGCGCGGTAAGTAACGTTGAGCTTGCATTGACACTTTCTGGCGTTTCTAAGTCAGAACGTCATGAACGCGCACTTGAAGCGCTTGATAAGGTTGGCCTTAAAGCACACGCAAATAAGCGTCCAAATCAGCTTTCTGGCGGACAGATGCAGCGCGTGGCTATTGCTCGTGCGCTGGTAAACGATCCAGAGATTCTGCTAGCAGATGAGCCAACAGGTGCACTTGACTCTTCAACATCCGTACAAGTTATGGATTTGCTCAAAGAGGTGGCCAAGGATCGTTTGGTCATTATGGTTACACATAACCCAGAGCTTGCACACCAATATGCAACACGTATTGTTGAGCTGGCAGATGGTCAGGTAACTGCTGATTCAGATCCATTTGATGTTGCAAGCGTTGCTCGTCGAGAAGCCAAGCCTTCTCGTAAGACCTCTATGTCGCTTTTGACTGCACTGGGCCTCTCGTTTAATAACCTCATGACCAAAAAGGGCCGCACGCTCATGACCGCGTTTGCGGGCTCAATTGGCATCATTGGTATTGCAGCAATTCTGGCGCTGGCAAACGGTGCAAACGAGTACATCAAGAAGGTCGAGGAAGACACGCTTTCAATGTACCCACTCACCATTTCTGAGCAGTCTGTTAATATTTCTTCCTTTATTTCTGGAAGTGGAAGCAGTTCTGACTCGGCTGATTCTCAAACGCAAGATGCACAAAGCGAGATGACGCAAAATCAGAAAAATGCAGAAGCTGCAAAGCTAGAAAATCAACCTGCTGAAGGCGCTATTCCTACTAACAACAGGCTAGGAATGCAGGCAGAAAGCATTGGTTCTAATGACCTGACCAGCCTGAAGGCATTTCTCGATAACAATGGTGGCGGAATCAACTCCTACGCAAGCGCTATTACGTATGGCTATTCTGTAAGCCCCTTTATTTACTTGCCAGCAGGTGCGGATTCCACCTCATCTGGTCCTGTTCAGGTACAGCCAGACGTTACCTTCTCTAAAGTGTCACCTAAGATTCCGTCATATAGTCCACTTGCTTCTTTTGCAAGCACCTCACTTTTTAATGAGCTTCCAGCTAATCCTTCTATTTACGAGGACCGCTATACAGTTCGCGCTGGTAGATGGCCTTCTGCTTGGAATGAGGCTGTTCTAGTTTTGCGTCCAAACGGTACCATGGATGACTTTTTGGAGTACACGCTTGGCCTGCGTGATTACGCTGGTCTGCGCTCTACTGTTGATAAAATTGCAAGTGGAGAATCAGGCACTATCGAAGAGTCTGACAGCACGTACACTTATGAGCAGCTGATGTCTCCAACATTTAAGTTGGTTATGCCCAACCAGCGCTATGTTTGGGACGGCAATCTTGGCGTCTGGACGGATAAGTCTGACGACCAGACATACATGAATAACCTTGTTTCTAATGCACCTGACCTGCGTATTGTTGGTGTCGTTCAGGCAAAAGATCCAACTACCACAGGAGCGCTCTCAGAGGGCATTTACTACACGCCGCAGCTGACTCAGAAAATGATTGCTGATGCAGAGGCGTCTCCTATTGTCCAGGACCAGATGAATCGCCCAGACGTTGACGTTTTCACAGGTAAAACCTTTGAGGACGAGAAGAACGGTCAAACTTCAGAGGGACTTTCTATTGGCTCTCTCATTTCCGTTGATTCAAGCGCGCTTTCTTCAGCGTTCAACTTTAATTCACAGGCATTGAATTTCTCGTCAATTAATCTGTCTGGCTTGGATATGTCCTCGCTTGACCTTTCTGACGTGCAGTTACCTGCTTTTGATCCGTCACAGCTTAATTTGTCTGATAGCGATGTTCTGTCTTCTGTTACATCCTCGCTTGATCCAGCTGCGTTGGCAGCAGCCTTCCCTGAGCTCTCTGCGGCGGATATTCAACAGATTCTTTCTGGCATTACCGTTAACTTTAAACCAGGCGGACAAGCTGCCATTTCTTCGCTCATGGGCAACATTGCTCTGGGATGGAATTCTTGGAGTGCCGCTAACCCCGGCAAGACAATGGCTGACTACCTTGCTACGGATCAGGTACGCACGCAGATAGTAACTACGGTTTCTTCTGCGGTTGATACCGATGACCTGCAGCAACAGCTGGTCACAGCCCTAGCAAATAAGCTGGGTACCAATCCAGATCTTCCAAGTGTTCAGGCCGAGGTTTCTCAGAGACTTATGAGCGCTTATCAATCACAGATTGCAAGTACACTTTCAGCAGCTATTACGCGTGCTATGAGCGCATACGTACAGTCCGCGTTGACCAGCGTGATGACGCAGGTTGCTTCGAGGATGCAAAATCAGATTGCAGGAGCTCTCAATGCAGCTATGCAGGGTGTTGCGGCTAACATGTCTAATGCGATGCAGGTAAATCCGTCAATTCTGACAAGTGCCTTCAAACTCAATGCTGATCCATCGCAGTTGGCAGCTATTGCTGCGTCAATGCTGCGCACAGCACCCGCAACGTATGAGTCAAATCTTACCAAGATGGGATATGCAGACCTTAATAAGCCCACGTCAATCAACATTTACCCTAAAGACTTTGCAAGCAAAGAAAAGATTGTTGAAATTCTTAATAAGTACAATGCCGATGCAAAGGCTGCCGGCGAAGAGTCCAAGGTAGTTACCTATACCGATATTGTTGGTGCGCTGATGAGCTCTGTTACGCTGATTGTTGATATGATCTCAGCCATACTGATTGCGTTTGTTTCCATCTCGCTTGTTGTTTCTAGCATAATGATTGGCATCATTACGTTTATCTCGGTTCTTGAGCGTAAAAAAGAGATTGGTATTCTGCGCTCTATTGGTGCTTCCAGGCGAGATATTGCTAACGTATTCAACGCGGAGACGTTTATCGAAGGTCTCATCTCTGGTGTTATGGGCATTGGCATTACCCAGCTGCTCATTTTGCCCGCAAATGCCGTAATCAAAGCCATGTTTAACGTGGACAACTTGGTGGTCTTGCCGCTGAACGGTGCGCTCATTTTGATTCTGATTAGCGTTGTTCTGACGCTTCTTGCAGGTCTTATTCCTGCAGGTAGAGCGGCTAAGTCCGATCCAGTTCAGGCACTGAGGAGCGAGTAGTCCACTGCTCGCACGCGTCATCTGGCGAGAAGACCGTCTAGCCGCACCTCATATCTCACAAGAAAAGCCCTGTCATGCGCGTACATGACAGGGCTTTTACGTTTTTGTTGCAGCTACCGGATCTAGTTCTCCTGGCCGCCAAAGAGGTCGACAACCTCAAGATCAAGCTTGGAGGCTTCAATGGCATCCTTTGCGCCAAAGACAACAATCGAGAGACCATCATAGCTTTGAGGCATGGTACTTCCCAGTGCCTTAATGTCTTCAACCTGGGCGTGAAGGATTTTCTCGCGAAGTTTAAGAAGACGCTCTGGGTCACGGTGGTTGAAGTACTCAATGTCTTGTCTGCGAGCAAGCATACGAGCAGGAACAGGAGCATCAACGCCTGCAACAGAGGCAACTACGTAGCCCTCAAACTCGTCAACATCCGGAGTCCACTCAGAAAGCCAGCTACCTGCACCAACATAGCGGTCAAGAGTTGCATCAAGTGCGGGGTCTCGGTAGGAGACAAAGCTCTGCAGGCCAGCAATGGAGTTTCTAAACATGACGCCATAAGCGCCACCCTTAACGCGGACTTCGTTCCACAGATAATCAAGGCCCAGAACTCTGGTGGCAACAAGCCAGTTGCCCTGTTGCTCATGAGTTGCGTGAGCAACATTTGGATAGGAGAGACCAACGTAGGATACGTTTGATGGAATGATATATGCCACGCGTTGCAGCTTGCCCTCAGGGACAATAAGCGTCTGCGTTACGTTGTCTAACTGCGGATCATTGCTCTTCTTGAGGCCAAGGTCTCCCGCTGTCTGCCAGAATGCCTTGCGGCTCTGAGTGGAGCCAGTAAAGCTGACGGCGACGTTGTCTGCACGGAAAATCTTGCGCGTAAGTGTGTCCAGGTCTTTTGCAAGCTGAGAAGCACGTTCATCCCAGTTAGCAAGCAGGTCCTTTAGGTATTCATAGAAGCCAACGCCTGCCAGGGCATCGTTTACGCGGTTAGCTGCAGAATAGGCGGTTAAAGCCTTATTCTGTGCAGCGGTATGGCCCGCACCTACAAAGTACTGCTCCTGCGCAATGCGTCGCTGAATCAAGATGTTCTTGAGGCGGCCCAAGTCATCAAAGCACGTGCTGGACCAAACCTCAGAAGGAATGCTCGCAAGCCTCTGGGTTTTCTCGGCAAGGGCGCTTGCAGCAACAATGAAGGCAGGATGTGCTTGGTCAAGGGTGTCGCGGTCATAGATATCCGTGAAGAACGAGAGGTGACCAAGGTTGCTTTCAATAAGGATATCCAGCTCAGACGCAGTGTGTGCAGCCGTATCAAGCTTGCCTAGCGCCTCTGCAAGAATACCCACAAGTGGCAGCTCTTCAAAGGTAACCGCGTGGGTCAAATCAAAGTAATGGTAGACGTAGTCGATGCCATGAGTATCCAGCTCGTGCGCAATGCACGGTAGGGGAGCTTCAACCTCAAAGCCAGCAGGACGCTCTCTACCTGCACCGATATCACTGAGCGAGAGGGACGGTAACTTGGCTAAGTCTTCTGGAGCGTCAGGTGTTTCTTGCTCCAGACGCAGTGCTTCAACTTCTGCTCGGATCTTCTCGACGTCCTCATCAGTGAGTGTTGAGCGAAGTTGTGCCAGTTCAGCAGCCTCTTCCTGAGTATCTCCCTCATCTGTAGGAACCAGCTCAACCTGAGCTGCGTGCTTGCTGTTGCAGATGAGCTCTAGAAGTAGCTTCTCAAAGCCCTTTTGAGCTGCAAGTTCTTTGACGTAGGCAATGGCGTCCTCGTAGCGGATGTAGTCCAAAGGACGTGCGTCGTCATAGAGCCAGCTTGAAAGCGAACGCAGCGTGTACTCAATACCGTTTGAGTAGGGCTGATCATTCTCGCGCAGATTAAACTCTGCAAGTGCGATGGAAGCATTGAGTTTCTTTGGATCAATGCCTTCAGTGGCAATTTTCTGGCAGGTGGTTTCTACCAGCTCACGGAACTTCTGAGCTGCACCCTCCTTAAGGCCTTTGAGCTGCAAGAAGAGCATAGGTTGGGCAAGGTCATCGGAGAGATAGTAGCTAAAGTCATCGCCTAGCTCTGCGTCAAGAATTGCACGCTTGAGCGGGGATTCATTGGAGCCCATGAGGGTGTCAAACAAGATGTCTGCGGCCATCATCTTATTGCGTTGGTCAGGCGTTCCAAGCACATAACCCAGGCCAACGCTGGAGTTGTCGGCTGTGGTGTTCATGCAGACCTGAGCAGGTTGGGGTAACACGGGCGCCTGCAGATTCAGCGGATTAGGGGCACCTGCATCGCGTTTCTCGGCAGCAGCAAACCTTTGGGCTATGAAGGAGAGTTCGCGCTCACAGTCAAGGTCGCCGTAGAGGAAGGTGTAGCTGTTAGAGAGGTCGTAGTGGCGAGCGTGGGTGTCCAGGAAGTTCTCGTAGGAGAGCTCTGGGATTGCACGGGGTTTACCACCGGATTCTTTGCCATAGGCGGTATCAGGGAAGAGGGCCTCGCTAACAGAATCGTAGAGCACGCGATCAGGGTCAGAGAGGGCGCCCTTCATCTCGTTAAAGACAACGCCGTTGTAGTTCAGATTGCCCTGCTCGTCAGCTTCTAGATGCCAGCCTTCCTGCTCAAAGATGCGCTTGCGCTTATAGATTGCTGGATGCAGAGCGGCGTCCAGGTACACGCTCATCAGGTTTTCCAAGTCAGCTACATTGGTGCTGGCCACAGGGTACACCGTTTTGTCGGGGTAGGTCATCGCGTTCAAGAACGTCTGCATAGAGGTCTTGAGCAGATTAACAAAAGGCTCCTTAACAGGATAGGCATCGGATCCGCAGAGAACTGAGTGTTCCAGAATGTGGAAGACGCCTGTGTGATCTACAGGAGGTGTCTTAAAAGCAATAGCAAACGAGCGATTATCATCGTCGCAGGCAAACCACATAAGGCGAGCATCTGTAGGAACATGCTTAAAGATGTAGGCATAGCCAGAAATCTCGTTAACCCACTCAGCTGAGATTACCTCAAAGCTCTTGTCTTCTGCATGAAGTGTACCAACAGAAAACGCGCTGTCCATCTGCGAATACTTGGATGTCATAAGCTGCCAATCTATACGAAAACTTACGTGAGCATTGATGCCGTTTTGAACCGTCTTGCCCATTTGAACCGTTTAGAGACTTGAGACTCCGCACAAAGCTGGGTAAGGTGGATTGTTGTTATTGTGATACTACCGCGTCAGGGAAAAAGTGACACTTGTATCCGTATTTTGTAATGAAAGATTTATACCCAGATGAATGATTTCATTTCTAATGAGAGTAATGTGGAGTCTTCTAAGGCCACAGACGCTTTAGAGGCTTCTACAGAAGAGGAAGCACTTGGCAGCGATGATGCTGAAATAACCCCTGATAACAAGAAGAAAATCTATCGAGGAATGCTTTTTGTCCTGATTGGTGGAGCTTCCTGGGGCGCATTTGGAACAGCCGCAAAATACCTTCTTGATACCTATCACGTTGATCCGATGTGGTTGATTGATATTCGTGAGCTTTGTGCCTGCTGGTTATTCTTAGGAACTGCTTTTGCGTTTGATAGAAAAAATCTCACAACTGTCATTAGGAAGCCTAAAGAGTTGGCAAAGATATTTGTAGCTAGCTTGTTTGCTATTCTTTTCTCGCAAGTTGCCTACATTTATGCAGTTAATGCTACTAATTCTGGAACTGCAACTATCATGCAGTCGTTGGGAATGCTGGGCGTTTTGGCCTTTGTCTGTGTGGTTGGCAGACGCTGGCCTCGCCGCCGAGAGATTCTTGGTATTGTTTTGGCGCTTATTGGTACCTATCTCTTGGTAACAGGAGGAAATCCTGGCACGCTTAACCTGCCAACTGCAGGTATTTTCTGGGGCGTTATGTGTGCGTTTGCCCAGGCAGCTCTTTCAATTTTGCCCAAGCCTTTGATGGAGAAGTGGGGAAGCTTTACCGTTAATGGCCTAGCTTTTCTGTTTTCAGGCACGCTGATTGCTGTGTTCTATCAACCCTGGAATCACATGCCTCAGCTGGATGCCTTTGGAATCTTGCTGGTAGTTATTGGTGTGCTGGTGGGAACCTTCTTGGCATACGGTCTTTACCTGCAGGGTGTTAAGGATGCAGGCTCGCTTAGAGCGGTCCTGCTGGGTACTATCGAGCCTGTTATGGCAACCATTACCACCGTACTGGTCCTTGGAACTACCTTTAGCGCTGCCGACCTCATCGGCTTTGTCCTCATCCTAGCGATGGTCGTGCTCACCGCCTAGCCGCAATCAGGCGCGCCGACCGACCGTCTGTTCGCATCACCCGACCGTCCGCATGCGCCATCTGGCGAGAAACCCGTCCACTTCAAGCTCAACTTAACCCACAAGCACCTCTGCACCAGACAACAAAACCCCGCAGGTAAACTGCGGGGTTTTAATGTTCTCTAAAGGTTGTGTGACCAGAGGCTTAGATGAGCTCCATCTGCGTGAGAACTGCCGAGTACCAGCCGTTTGGATTAGCTGGGTTGTATTTTGCAGCTCCAGAAACAGAAAGCCTTCCGCCATAACCGGCAGCAAGACCAGCCGTGTGATCCCAAATAGCCTCTTCCCAGCTACTCCAGCTTGAAGATCCCCAGCCCCATGCGTTGTAGGGGAGGAAGTTGTATCTACCCTTTGTACTCTCAACTGTAGAAATAGCAGGCGATAAACGCGGATCAACGCCGTAGGCCCATGCAGCCTCGGCAAAGGTTGAGCCGTAGCCAGCAAGAGGGGAGCCAGCAAGATAGGCGTCAATTCGAGCGCCCCAGCTGCTTACAAAGTTGGTCTTATCGCTTGACCAGTCAACATTTTGAGCTGAAGGAGTTGATGGGGTAGTGACCTCAGCAGTATTACCAGACGCATTGGTAAAGGTAGTCTCAGTAGAAGCTTGTTTCAGCGCCTCTTCTGCAGCAGCTGCTTCTACTGCTGCTTGCTGAGCTTGCTCCGCCTGCAACTGCTGTCTTGTTGCAATTGCTGCATTCATAGCATCCTCAGCAGCTTTTTTCTGCTCTTCTGCTTCTGCCATCTGTGCATTTAAAGATGACTGAGTCTCAGAAAGCTCTTTACTAAGATCAACCAGGTGGTTGATAGCATCTGAATTTTTGTTTTGGATAATCTCAAGATACTGAACAACAGCAATCAAATCATTAAAGTTATCTGCCGATAAAAGCAAATCAATAATTCCCATGGAGCCCTGCTGCATGCGATACATTGCTCTAATGGACTCTGCAGCTTTTAGGCGCTGCTCTGGGAGTTGTTGTTCAATCTCTGCAATACGCGCCTCATTGTCTGCAATCTGTTTTTGCAACTCAGCTACGCGCTGATTGGCGGCATCGTAATCAGAATTGGTCTGCTCTACCTTGGCCTGGAGCTCTTCAAGAGTCTCTGCCTGAGCTCTTGAGACGCCAAACAAAAAGGTATTAATAACAAGCACTGCTGCAAGGAGTGCTGTCATAAGGGTAGAGCATGAAGGTAAGCGTCTATGACGCATATATTTGTTCAAATCGACCTCCGCGATTGGGGCTTCCGATTAGTACGCAGTTAGTGCTATCCGCTCATTACTGGCTTCAAGTGCAAGGTCAGATAACACTTGACCTCAAAATACGCATAATCGCTTCTCTCCGCTCGTGCGAGGGTGTCAATTCTACTTGTTTTTGGCTCCAAATGCCAACTTTGCAGAAAACAAGGCACTTTTAAAGTAGTAAAGTCGTTAGGTAAAACCGTGAGCGGTAGAAAAAGAAAGGGCGAACGGATTGCATACAATAGGTTCGTAATCAGTCCCCAAGGAGGTTTTAGTGGAGTCGGCAATTTTGTGGATTGAAGCGCTTAAATCAGCGTTATTTGGCGTAGTTGAGGGTATTACCGAGTGGCTACCTATCTCATCAACAGGCCATATGCTGCTGCTCAATCAGTTTTTACCACTCAATGTCTCTGAAGACTTTTGGAATATGTTTCTAGTAGTTATCCAGCTTGGTGCAATTCTTGCAGTATGTGTAGGCTTTTTCCACAAGCTCAATCCCTTCTCGCCAAAAAAATCCAAAGACGAGAAGCGCTCTACCTGGAAACTCTGGGCAAAAGTGGTGGTCAGCTGTGTTCCTGCTGCAGCAATTGGCCTACCGCTCAATGACTTCATTGAAGAGCATCTTGGAAGTCCTTTTGTTATTGCTGCCACTCTTATTTTCTACGGCATCATCTTCATCCTGCTTGAGCTCCATCGCGAGAAGGTCGCTGCAGCAGTAAAGATTGAGGCGCCTCGGGGCAAGCACATGCGTCCAGACGCTGCCACAGCCCTTAAGGCCCCCTCTGCCGACAACCTGGCCCGCGTACAAGACATTGACAACCTTGACTGGAAGACCGCGCTTGGTATTGGCGTTTTCCAGGTACTTGCAATTGTTCCAGGTACTTCAAGATCTGGTGCAACCATCCTGGGCGGTTTAGCCCTTGGCTGTTCTAGGGCAGTGGCCGCTGAGTTTACGTTCTTCCTGGCTATTCCTACTATGGCCGGAGCTTCTGCTTTGAGACTTGTGCGCTACTTTATGAAGGGCAATACCTTTACCATTCCCGAGGCAGTTATCCTGGGTGTAGGTTGCCTGGTAGCCTTTATTGTTTCGCTGGTTATGGTTCGGGCGCTTATGGGTTATGTCCGCAAGCATGATTTCAAGCCTTTTGGTGTGTACCGTATTATTTTAGGTATTGCTGTTATCGCATACTTCCTGCTTGTTAAGTAGTTTTGACTTACAAGCATTACTACCTATGCATTTACGCGCGGTGAGTTTCTCGCCGCGCTTTCTTATTATGGAGCTAATAAAAACTTGCACAATTAATGTCTGGTTATCGGGGTACACTTTTAGTCTAAGAACGATTAACACAAGGATGGCGTAATGCAGATTGATCTTGAAGGTTTGAATCCTGCCCAGCACCAGGCAGTTATGACAACTCAAGGACCGCTGTTGGTTCTTGCAGGAGCTGGTTCGGGTAAGACTCGTGTTTTGACGTTTAGAATTGCGCATATGATTGCCGATGAAGGCGTTCGTCCTTGGCAGATTCTTGCTATTACGTTTACTAACAAGGCTGCAGCAGAGATGCGTGAGCGTCTTGAGGCACTGCTGCCTAACAATATTCGTGGCATGTGGGTCTGCACATTCCACGCTATGTGCGTTCGTCTGCTCAGAGAAGATGGCGAGCGTCTTGGCTATGGGCCTAACTTTGCCATCTATGATGATGACGATTCAAAACGTTTGGTAAAGACCATTCTGTCTGACCTTGATATTGATGTTCGTCAGTTCCCGCTCAATTCCATTCGCTCAAAGATTTCCGCTGCTAAGAACGCGCTTTTGTATCCTGATGACGTTGAGGCGCAGGCAGCTAGTCCTATGGATCACGTGGTAGCTCGCGTGTATCGTGCGCTTCAGACGCGCTTAGATAAAGCCAACGCTATGGATTTTGACGACCTTCTTGTTAAGGCATTTGAGTTGCTCTCCAAGTATCCAGATGTCCTTGCAAAGTACCAGGAGCGTTTCCGCTACATCAACGTTGACGAGTATCAAGATACCAACGGCGTCCAGTACGCAATTACCAAGCTTTTGGCATCCAAGTATCGCAACCTTATGGTTGTTGGCGATGATGACCAGTCCATTTATTCGTGGCGTGGCGCAGACATTAAAAATATCTTAGCGTTCGAGAAAGACTATGAGGAAGCAGTTGTAGTTAAGCTAGAGCAAAACTACCGCTCAACTGGTCATATTTTGGCTGCTGCCAACGCGGTTGTTGCGCACAACTCTCACCGCAAACCAAAGCGCCTCTTCACGGATGAAGGAGATGGCGAGAAAATCCAGGTGTATCAGGCATCTGATGAGCGTGATGAGGGTGCATGGATTGGCTCTGAGATAGAAAAACTGCACGATAAGGGTACGTCGTACGATAACATAGCTGTGTTCTATCGTACTAACGCCCAGTCTCGTATTCTCGAAGATATGTTGCTCAGAGCTGGTGTTCCTTACAAGATTGTTGGCGGTACTCGATTCTTTGATCGCGCAGAGATCAGAGATGTCATGGCGTACCTCAAAGTTGTTGTCAATCCAGATGATGACATGGCTGCGCTGCGCGTTATTAACACGCCTCGTCGTGGTATTGGTGCAACCAGTATTCAAAAGATTCAGACATATGCACTGTACAACGGCTTGTCGTTCTTCTCGGCATGTGAAGCATGTGTGATGGAGGAGAGTCTTCTTACCGCAAAGGTGAGAAATGCGCTGGTAGAGTTTACCTCTGCAATTGAGCATGGCCGCCATATTGACGGTGAGCTTGATGAGGTTGTGGAGGCAATTATTGACCGCTCAGGTCTTATTCGTGCACTTGAGGCGGAGCATACCATTGAGGCTGATGGACGTATAGAAAACATTCGAGAGTTCTTTGGCGTTGCAGCAGAGTTTGATGAGTCTCACGACGACGTTAAAGAAACGCTTGAGAGCCTGCAGCAGCTCAGAGAAGCTGGAGCGTTTGATGCACAAGATGCAGCTTCGCTGAGTGAGGCTGGTTTTAATGCTGCTACCAGCGCACTCGCTGGTGCTGCTGTAGAGACAACTCCTGCACCTCAAGAGGAGAGCTTGCATCCACAGGTTGTGGCAGAGAAATTGCCTGCATTTATGGAATGGCTGGCGCTTCGCTCTGACCTGGATAGCTTGGATGGTTCAACTTCTGCCGTAACGTTGATGACTATTCACTCTGCAAAGGGTTTGGAGTTCCCAGCAGTTTTTGTTGCTGGCATGGAAGAGGGAATCTTCCCACATGCAAATTACGAGGCTGAGGCGGCTCAGCTAGAAGAAGAGCGTAGACTTGCCTATGTTGCTATTACACGTGCACGTAAGCGCCTGTATTTGACATACGCTTCTACCAGAAGAACGTATGGTTCAGTTCAGGCAAATCCCGTATCGCGTTTTGTGGGAGAAATTCCTCAGGAGCACATCAAAGCCATTGGTGTTGGCTCCGTGGGCTTCTCTGGTGTTGGCTGGGCAAAGCGAGGAGACCGTCATGGCACCTTTGGCTCTGGTCGCGGTTCAGAAGTCTATGGTGGAAATGTCTTTGGCTCTCGTACGCGCTCTACTGGTGGAGCTCCAGCTCCACGCCCAACTCCTATTCAGAAAGATCCAGCTCGTGCAGCCGCAAGTTTTGCTGTGGGAGACCAGGTCTCTCACAAGACTTTTGGCCCAGGTATTGTTTTAGCAGTTCAAGGCGATACTATTGAGGTCAAGTTTACGCGTACTAATAAGACAAAGAAGCTCATGAAGGGCTTTGCTCCGATTGTAAAAATTGAGGGATAGCCATGGTGTTAATGCATGACGGCTTGATCTTGGGCCTCACTCCACAAGATTTTATTTTCAGAGTAGTTACCTTTGTAGTGGTGTTTTTCATTGCATTCTTGATTGAGCATTTTGCAGTAAATCTCTCAAGAAAGGCTTTGGATTCATCTAAACTGCCGTCGGCGTCTATCTTTGTCAACATAATCCGTGGAATTATCTGGGTATTTGCTATTCTCGCGGTATTGCAGCCAGTTTTTGGTATTCAACCAACAGCGTTTGTAACCGCCTTAGGAGTTACCTCTATTGCCTTGTCTTTTGGCCTGCAGGACACCATTTCTAACCTGGTAGGAGGCTTGGGCCTTATGCTGGGAGGCGTGGTCAAGCCAGGAGATCAGGTAAGCATTGGAAACATTTCCGGCGAGGTCATCGACATGAACTGGCGCTCCACTATTGTGCGTGACCGCGGCGGTAAAGTGGATATCATCCCTAACTCTGTTCTCAATAAAACCGCACTTGTGCATCGTACAAGATGGGACGTAACTGAGGTTCCTATAACTATTGTGCTTAAGCCATCAGCCGATTTAGATGCAGTAACTCAAGAAATTATCGAGACAATTCAAGAAACTGTTGCATCCCAGCTTGATAGAACGTTTCCCATTGAGATTGAAGCTGCAAGTATTGCCGATGCTGGCATCACTGTTATTATTCACGCTCATATTAAAGATGATGCAAACGATATGAGCGTACGAGACAAGATTGTACGAGCCCTGGCTGGTTCCAGTTGGCTTGCAGGAGTAGGAGCCTAATATGAAAATTGGAATTATTGGAGCCATGGAGCCAGAGGTTGCGCTACTAAAAGAGCAGATGACCATTGAGCGCACCTACGAGCAAGCTCGTATGCAATTTGTTGAAGGTCTTTTGGGAGAAGTTCCTGTAGTTGTTGTACAGTCGGGAATTGGCAAGGTCAATGCAGCAGCATGCACGCAGATCCTGATTGATACATTTGCAGTAACACATGTTATTAATACTGGTATTGCAGGGCTTTTAAACCCTGAGCTGCAGGTAGGGGATATTGTTATCTCCTTAGATTTAGTTCAACACGATATGAACGTTGGTCCTCTCAATTTTGCCGCTGGTCAAATTCCAGGTCTTCCGGTCTTCTCGTTTACAGCAGATGAGGGTCTTGTTGAGCAAGCGCTTGCATCAGCCAAAGAATTAGCTCCTCAATTGCAGGTTATTTCTGGCCGTGTTGCTTCAGGAGATCAGTTTGTCAGTTCATCAGAGTTAGCAGATCATATTTACACAACGTTTGGCGCTGACTGTTGCGAGATGGAGGGCGCCTCAATTGCTCAGGTTGCTTGGCTTAATCACACGCCTTTTGTAGTAATTAGGCTTATGTCCGATAAGCCCGGCACTACTTCAAGCGTTGATTATTTGACGTTTGAGCGTGAGGCTTCTGATCGTTCTGCCAGAATTACTGCAGCTATTATCAAAAAGCTTGCCTAGCAACCTGAGGCGCCCCTTTGAGACAACTCTTCTGGGTTAACTGGGTAGCTCTCCCGGGTCAGCTTGTATTTTTCATAAGAGGGAAGGCAGGGCGTAAGAAACGACTTGCGCTGATTTAGCTATTCGAATGTTTTTAAACATAATTGAACGATATTTCGATTATCATTGTTTCATTATAAAAGTGGTTTGAAAGGTACCGAATGATAACCCTCGGACACTTTTTTGAGATGATGGTAGCCAATCCGTTTTTGGCCCTCGTCATTGTCCTTGTTTTTGGATGCATCTTTGTAAATGGTGCAACCGACGCGGCTAATGCTATTGCAGAGGCAGTTGGAACTCGTTCAATTAAGGTTAACCATGCAATTATTATGAGTGTTGTATGCAACTTTGTTGGTTTGGTAGCTATGTGCCTCATTTCAACTGCAGTTGCAGACACAATTCTGGGCATGGTTGATTTTGGTAGTAACAACCATGAGGCTCTTGTTGCACTTGCCGCAGGCTGTGTGGGTATTGTTACCTGGGCAGTAGGAGCTTGGGCTTTAGGTATTCCAACTTCTGAGTCACACGCTCTTATTGCAGGCCTTACCGGTGCGGCACTTGCTATTCATGGTGATTTTGGTGCAGTTAACTGGGGCGAGTGGAGCAAGGTTTTAATTGGTCTGCTCTTCTCGACCACACTGGGTTTTGCCGCTGGTTGGATTATTGTTAAGGCAATTAACAAGCTATGTGTAAACGTTAATCGACAGCGTGCAGATGAGATGTTTGGTCATTTGCAGGTTGTTGGCTCAGCATTTGTTGCTGCTATGCATGGTGCACAAGATGGTCAGAAGTTCATGTCCATTGCTATGCTTGCAATTGCACTTTCCGCAGGTCATGGGGTTGCTGGTGCAGATGTGTTCCCCCTTTGGCTGCAGGTACTTTGTGCTGCTCTTATGTCTATCGGTACTGCAATTGGCGGAAGAAAGATTATTAAAAAAGTCGGAATGGAAATGGTAAAGCTTGAGCGTTATCAGGGCTTTGCTGCGTCCTTCTCGGCATCTGCATCTCTGCTGCTTTCCACGCTGACCGGTCTTCCTGTTTCAACAACTCATACAAAAATGACCGCCATGATGGGCGCAGGTGCTGCAAAAAATATTCGTTCAGTCAACTGGGGTGTTGCAAAAGAAATGGTTGCAGCATGGGTATTTACCTTCCCTGGCTGCGGACTAATTGGTTTTCTCTTTGCAAAACTGTTCCTGATGATTTTCTAAGTACGTATAACTGTCTTTTACGAGTTCTATTGAACCACTCAACTTTATTGGAGGATTCATGCTAGGTAAGCCAAAAGAGGACGTCTTCTACACCATGTTCCGCGAGTTTGGCGACAAAATTGTAGAAACCGCTGAAGAGTATGCGGTCATTATGGAAGGCTATCCTGAGACTGCCGCGCGTATTCCTCAGATGAAGGTATATGAGCGTGAGTGTGACGAGAAGGTCCAGCACATTATGAAGGAGCTTTACGCATCCTTTGTTACCCCATTTGAGCGTGAGGATATCTCTGATTTGGCACTCCGTCTTGACGACATTGTTGACGGAATGAATTCTGTTGCAGAGCGTCTTGATCTCTTTAATGTTGATGACACTCGTAAAGAGGCTATGCAGCTTGCTAAGCTTACTCTTCGTGCATGCAAGACAGTTCAGGAGATGTTGAGTGTTCTGAGCGATTACAAAAAAGATCCTACTGTTATGGAGAAGGCCATCGCTGTTGGACACGTCGAGGACGAGGGCGACCTAATTTACCACAACGCACTCTCTCGCTTGTTCCGTGATGAGATGCCTGGTCGTCACACCGTTGCTTGGCTTCGTATTTTTGACCGCATGGAAACTGTTCTGGATTCCTGCGATGATGCAGCAGGAGTTGTTCGCTCCGTTGTTATGAAGAACGCTTAAGTTCGTTTTTTGTAGATGATACATAAATACTAAAAACTGCCTTCCACCGGGAGGCAGTTTTTATATTCTGTTTTTATTTGATATTGGGGTTAAACTGTTTATATAAAAGAAAGTGGAGGTGCTATGAGCGGCTTCAAGCGTTTTTGCTACATATTCTATGTTCTAGCAAGTACATTTGTGTTTTTAGCTCTTGCATTAACGTGGTTTGGTTCTTGGACACATCAGGCAACTAGCCTCTTGTTTACCAAGCCATATCTTATTGCTCTTAACGTTTGTGCAGCTATTAGTATCTTTGGTCTTATTGTGGTTCTGTTTAGAGCTCTATTCATTAGAAAGACTGTAAAACTTATTGTTGCAACTGTTGAAGGCGGAACAATTTCCGTTACTAAAGACGCTATTTCTTCCCAGGCAGCACATATCATTGAAGAAGACGGAACTTGCCTTGCGCACCGTGTTAACGTGAAGATTTCTAAGAATAATTCTGTATCTGTACAGATTGATATTCTTCCTAAAGAGCCTGTCGATGTCACCGCAAAGGGTTCTGAGTTCTATAGTGCTCTTCAGTCTGGTCTTGCTATCGTGTGCGGACCTTGTGTTTCTAACATTAATCTATCTTTTATCAAGCCAAGTTCCTTCTCGCCAAAAGATGAAGAAGGTACGTCTCTACCTCAGTCAAAAGACGTTGTAGCAAAATCAGAAATTGTAGAAGAGCAAATTTGTGACCAACTTTCTGAACAAGCCTCCGCACAGCAGACTGGTAAAGACATTCGATTGAACATTTCAGAGCCAGAGGCAAAGGAGGTCAAAGATAATGGATAAAAGCTTCTTTCAGAAGATGCAGGAGAAGTGCAAAAAATACGTCGTTGACCATCCAGGCGCTATTATTGGCGGATTTTTAGGCCTCTTGTTTGCAATTCTTTTGTTTACATTTGGTCTTTTTAAAATGCTGATTGTTGTATTGTTTGTACTGGTAGGAGTTGCTATTGGTCAGATTTTTGACGGAAAGGCAACTATTTTGGCAAAGATTCGTTCCTTATTCACGGATAGAAACTAGATAGGAGAGAGCTGTGGCAGAAGAGCTTACTAATTCACAAGAGACAACCTCTGAAGAAATTATTCCTGCGGAAGAAACAACAGATGTTCTCTCCGATGCAGATCTTGAGGATACAGATTCTCTCACTTTCTCTGGAGGAGTTGTCGAGAAGATTGTCTCACTGGCATTGCGTGATGTCCCTAATGTAGTGGGTGCTCGTGGAAATTGGCTTAACAGGGTTCAAGACGTACTTGGTGCATCTGATACGGCTAAAGGTGTCACTGTTGAAGTGCTGCCTGATAGTTCACTAAATGTCACCGTTTCTGTTCTTATTAAATATGGCTCTTATGCTCCTCAGATTTTTGAAGACGTAAAGCATACGATTGTTGAGAAAATCACCGGTATGACAGGACTTGAAGTTTCTGGCGTTAGCCTGCGTATAGAAGATGTTTTGACTGACGAGGAGTACGACCGCTTAAAGCATCGTTCGGAAGAACCTGAACAGTTAGATAAAGAAGAGTAAAGCACACTAAAGTTTGTACTTTTTTACGCCTTTATATTAATTGTTTGTCAGAAGATTGATTTCTTATTTTACCTGGGAATGTTTACGTTCGCCGAATTTGCCAACCGTTTAACCAATAAGAGTGTTCTTCTCGCCAGGGAAGGTTAGAGAAGAACGACAATACTACTAGGTGGATAGTGAGTATCTGCATGAGTACCTTATTGGAGGTTGTTATGGAGCTCAAAGCTGATAAAAAGGTAATTGTCGAGCGTAATAACAAGGTTGTGTACGACAACGGAGACACAGTCGTTAAGGTGTTCAGCGGAAGCAAACCTTCTGCTGATATTCTGAATGAGGCATTAAACCTCACTCGTGCTGAGCAGGCCGGCATCAACGTTCCTTCTCTTGTAGAGATTAGTAAGGTTGGTAATTGCTGGGCTGTTTCAACCAGAAAAGTTGCAGGCAAAACAATTAGGCAGCTTATTGAGGAGCATCCAGAAAAAGAGGATGAATATCTCAATAAGTTTGTCAATATTGAGTTAGCTATTCACGCTCATAAGGCACCACTTCTTACTCGTCAAAAAGACAAGTTCACCCGAATGATTAACAGCATTCCAGACATCCTTGATGAGGCCACAAGGTATGAGCTTCTGCTTAAGCTTGATGGCATGAAGCCTCACACTAAGGTTTGTCACGGTGACTTTGTTCCGTCCAATGTTATTCTCGCTGAGGATGGCACTCCTGTAATTCTTGACTGGGCTCATGCAACACAGGGCAATGGTGCAGCAGACTGCGCTACAACTTACCTGCACCTGCTTCTTTATGGTGATGAGGAACTTGCCGAGAAATACATCAATCTTTATTGTACCAAGCAGGGCTGCACGCGTCAGTACGTAAACGAGTGGCTTGGCATTATTGCTGCAGCAGAGCTTGCTCGCGGTCGTGTAAAAGAAACAGAGTTCCTGCTTAAGTGGGTAAATGTTTTTGATGCAATGTAGTTGGTTACAAGAACTTTAAACTAACTGAGAAGAGCCTCGTCAGGGGCTCTTCTTTTATTACACTTCTTGCTGCTTAATAAAGTAACGTGAGGAGTTAGTCATGTACGATATTGATTTAAAGCAGATCACCGCAAAGTCAGAAAATAAGAAATCAAAGCTTGAGCGCATGAGCGCTGGTGAGTGGTGTGGTGGTGAAGCTGACGCAGAACAAAGCGCAGCTTTTTGGCGTGCAAAGGATCTTGCCTGGGAGTTTAATCAGACTCGTCCAAGCGATAAAGAAAAATGTCGTCAGATTTTGACCGAACTTCTCGGTGAACTAGGAGAGGGAAGTGCAGCAGTTTCTCCTTTTAATGTTGACTATGGCTTCAATATCAAGATTGGCCCACATAGCTTTATCAACCACGGTGCATACTTGATGGATTGTGCGCCTATCACTTTTGGTGCTCATAGTTTTGTGGGCCCTCAGTTTAAGGCGTACACCGTTCAACACCCTCTAGATGCTGAGGAGAGAAATGCTTGGTATGAGCGAGCATTACCTATCACAGTGGGAGATAACTGCTGGTTTGGCGGAAATGTGACGGTGCTTCCCGGTGTAACTATCGGAAATAACTGTGTAATTGGTGCTAATAGTCTGGTTACTAAAGATATTCCAGACAATTCTCTTGTTGTTGGTTCTCCCGCAAAGGTCGTACGTCAAATTACCGAGGCAGATAAGCTGGGACTTAAAGACCTTTTGGGCTAGTTCTGTTAGGCTAGGAGCGCGTGGCTTCGGGGCATAGGACTTCAGAGTACTCGGTTTCAGAGCGCACAAAAAATGCGCGATTTAAGAAAACGCTGCTAGATTAGGACTTTTAGGGAGATTGTTTAACTATTTATTTGATGTTAGAGGCATCCGCGCTATAATAAATATACGGGGAGCTGGGAAATGGCCCGGCTGAGAGGCAGCACCTTATGCTGCGACCCATAAACCTGATCTGGGTAATGCCAGCGTAGGGAGCTAATGCCGTCCTTACGCACTATAAGAAGGAGGGCATATGAAAAAACATTCTCAGTTTGCATTGCAAGCCATATCCCTTACTTCTTTTCTTGTGCTTTGGCAGCTTGTTATTGTTGCGGGAATTATTCCAAATTACCTTGTTCCAACTCCTGTTCAGGTTGTATTTGCGCTGGTCAAGGACTTTCAGCTTCTTATGACACATACAGGGATTACGCTTCTAGAATCCCTTATTGGCCTGGCTATTGGAGTGCTTATTGGCTTTGCGCTTGCGGTTCTTATGGACTTCTTCAAAACGTTGGACAAACTGCTCTCTCCACTTGTTACTATCTCGCAGACTATCCCTATTGTGACTATCGCGCCGCTTCTGGTGCTTTGGCTGGGTTATGGTCTTTTGCCAAAGATTGTTCTTGTGGCCATTTCAACGTTTTTCCCTATTACTGTGGCGTTGAACTCGGCATTTAAGGCTATTGATCCCGATATGATTGACCTTATGACCACCATGGGAGCTAGTCGTGTGCAGATTTTCTGGCACGTCAAGTTGGCTGCTGCTGCACCACAGTTTTTCTCGGGACTAAAAATGAGTGTGACTTACGCCGTAATTGGTGCAGTAATCGCAGAATGGCTGGGAGGCGATGCTGGTCTTGGCGTCTACATGACGCGCGTCAGAAAAGCATTTGCGTACGATAGGATGTTTGCGGCAATCGTGGTGGTTTCTGCGTTGTCGCTGGTGTTGATGAAGTTTGTAGAATTTATCCAAAAGTGCGCACTTCCTTGGGATACGTCTCAAAACGTCAAAGAATCTGCACAATAACCTTAACAAACTCAAAGAAAGAAGTGATTAGACGCATGAATGCATCAAATTGCAAGGGCATGACAAGAAAAGGCTTTCTAGCTGCGATGGGTTTCTCGACAGCAGGATTTTGCGCAGGTTGCTCGCTTGAACAACCATCTGCTCCGTCAAACGGTGGCAACAATGGCACGGGTCAAAAAGCTGGTGGCACTACAGAGATTACGTTTGCCCTGGACTATACGCCAAACACCAACCACACCGGCATTTATGTGGCTCAGGAGAAAGGCTACTTTGACGAGGTCGGCCTCAAGGTAACTATCCAGCAGCCACCCGCTGATGGCGCCGATGCGCTGATTGGTGCTGGTGGCGCACAGATGGGCGTTACCTACCAGGACTATATTGCTAACAGTCTCTCGTCTTCTAATCCGTTGCCGTATACCGCGGTGGCCGCTATCATTCAGCACAATCTTTCGGGCATTATGAGCCGTGAAGAAGATCACATTGTTCGTCCACGTGACCTTAATGATCGTACCTACGCAACGTGGAATCTTCCTGTTGAACAGGCTACTATCAGGTCTGTTATGGAGTCTGATGGAGGAGATCCCTCCACGCTTAAAATGGTACCTTATGAGGTAGATGATGAGGTATCTGGCCTAAAAGCAAAGATGTTTGATGCAGTTTGGGCGTTCGAGCAGTGGGCTGTTCAAAACGCTCGTGTTCAGAACTTTGCATACAACTACTTTGCGTTTACAGCAATTGATCAGAACTTTGACTATTACACTCCAGTCATTGCAGTAAATGATGGCTTTGCAAAAGAGAATTCAGATGCCGTTAAGGCATTTTTGAGTGCTACTAGAAAGGGTTACGAGTTCTGCGTCTCTAACCCTGATGAAGCAGCAGAGATTCTACTCAAAGCTGTTCCAGAACTTGACGCTGACCTGGTTAAAACTTCTCAGAAGTTCTTGGCTGCCAAGTACATTGACGACGCTGAGAAGTGGGGAGTTATTGACTCTGCCCGCTGGCAGCGTTTCTACACCTGGCTCAATAGCCAGCAGCTGCTAGAGAATAAGATTGATCCATCCGCGGGATTTACTAGTGAGTACCTTGGATAAGAAGCTTACTGACATAACAGAAGGCGCTGCTATGGACGCTTCTGGCGAGAAAAGCCTAGGAGCTGCACCTGCATGCGAGCCACAGAGGGGCATGCCGGCGCTTGAAGCACGCCACCTTACGCTGGTTTGGGGAAACGGCCAGGTAGTTGCTCAGGATATCTCGATTGAGCTGCAACCTGGCACCATTACCTGCTTGGTTGGTCGCTCGGGCTGCGGCAAGACAACACTGCTCCACGCACTTGCGGGACTTCTGGAACCGCAAGAGGGCAAGGTGCTGCTACATGGTGCTGACGTTACAGGGCACCCGGGACATATTGGCTACATGCTCCAGAAGGATTTGCTCATCCCAAGCAAGCGTATCATCGACAACATAGCGCTTCCGCTTGAGCTGAAGGGTGTCTCGCGTGCTGAGGCGCACGCACGGGCCCAGGAGATGCTGGAGCGTGGCGGACTTGAGCGCGTGGCGCAAAGCTGGCCTCACGAGCTCTCAGGCGGTATGAGACAGCGTGTTGCGTTTCTACGCACGGCGCTCATTGGCTCAGACATTATGCTGTTGGACGAGCCCTTCTCGGCACTAGATGCTCTCACACGGCGAGAAATGCGTGCATGGCTCATGTCTTCCGTGAAAGAGTTTGGTTTTTCGGTTTTGGTTATTACACACGATGTTGATGAGGCTGTTGCAATGGCTTCTCGCATTTACGTGATGGCGGGAAGTCCCGCACAGGGCGTGGTGACCAAGATTGTGGGTTTTGTTGAGCCTCAGAACTGCGTTGAAACAGTGGATACAGATTCAAGTCAAGATGCTGACCTAGCATCGTTTGATCTGAGCGATGAATTTCTGGCAGCCAAGCGAGAAGTGCTTTTGTTGTTAGGATAGTTGCCTTGTACTTGTTGTTGGGGGATGTACGAGTTTCTCGCTTTAGTTTTTGATACAAAAAAAGACGTGAGAGTTTGTCTCTCACGTCTTTCTTGTAAGTATGATTTGCGTGCAGGATTTGTTTATGTGGCGCACTTACTCACTAAACTCGAGGAATGCGCGGTATCCACGATATGCCTCGTAGATGTCGGCCTTGTTTGCAATCTCCCAAGGTGCGTGCATAGAGAGGACGGGAACGCCACAGTCGATGACGTGCATGCCGTATTTTGCCAGCATATATGCGATTGTTCCACCGCCACCAGCGTCAACACGACCAAGCTCAGCGGTCTGGAACTGGACGCCAGCATTGTCCATAATGCGACGAATTAGAGCAACGTACTCGGCATCAGCATCGTTGGAGCCGCCCTTGCCGCCACTACCAGTAAACTTGTTGAACGCAAGTCCGTGACCCATAATGGCGGAGTTTTTGATTTCAAAGCTACCGGCAAAGTTAGGATCATAACCAGCAGAAACGTCACTGGAGAGCATGTAGGAGTTAGCCATGCAGCGGCGTAGAGAAAGTGGAGACTCAAAACCGGCAAGTGCAAGAACTTCTGCCATGACATTCTCAAAGAAGAGGGAATTCATGCCAGTGGCTCCTACAGAACCAATCTCTTCTTTGTCAGTCAGGATAGTGACAGAGGTACGAGCAGGAGCATCGCACTCAAGTTGCGCAATGAGGGAAGGGTAGGAGCAGCTGCGGTCGTCGTGGCCATAGCCCAAAATCATGGAGCGGTCGAAGCCCATGTCGCGAGCAGGACCTGCAGGAACAATCTCAAGCTCAGCGGAGAGAAGGTCTGCTTCCTCAATGCCATAGAGGTCTTTCAAGATATTGATGACGTTAGCCTTAACAGCTTCTTTTGGCTCATCGCCCTCTGTATCAGCGGGTTTCTCGCCATTTTGACCCCAAATAAGTGGACGGTTGCCAACAATGAGGTCGAGCATCTCACCCTCGATGACCTTAGAAGCAGGTTTTCCAAGCTGCTCAGCGCTCAAGTGGATGAGAAGATCGGAGATGCAAAAAACAGGATCCGTTGGGTCCTCACCAACGCATACGTTTACGACACTACCGTCTTTAAGTGCAAGAACACCGTGAATTGCCAAAGGAATAGTGACCCATTGGTACTTTTTGACGCCGCCGTAGTAGTGGGTGTCAAGGGTAGCAAGCTCATTGCGCTCCTCAAGAGGGTTTTGCTTGACGTCTAGGCGAGGGGAATCGATATGAGCGCCAAGGATGTTAAGTCCCTCTTCCAGGGATTTGGTGCCAATCTGGATAAAGATGACGGACTTGCCGCGAATGTCTGCATAGACTTTATCGCCAGCTTTGAGAGTTTTACCCGCGGCAATAGCGTCAGAAAGTTTGACGTAACCTATTGCCTCGGCAAGCTTAATGGCACTTGCGGCGCACTCACGCTCAGTTTTGTTCTTGGAAATAAAGTTTCTGTAGCCCTCGGTAAAAGACTGGAGCTCATCCAGGTTTTGTGAGGTGTATTTTTTCCATGCGTTTGTGGTTTCCATACCCATCCTTTCTGTAGCAAACTCAGTGAGAGTTGCTGCTTGTGGTTACTATGTACATGAAAGTTCTGCTAGATGTACCGGCCACTTAAATGTGCCGTCAACTAGTTACTTCCGGTAGAGCTGTTAGAACTAGAACTGTTAGACCCGCTGTTAGAACTGTTGCTAGAGTTAGAGTTCTGATTTGATTCAGAATTACTGCTAGAGTTGTCTGTTCCAGAATTATTGCTGGAAGAATTATCCGACGAGTTACTAGAGTTATTTGAGTCGCTTTTCTTTTCCGAGCTAGACGAGCTGTCTGAACTGGTAGTTTCTGACTTTTTGGAGTCAGAAGTCTCGGAAGAATCCTTGGAATCGGTGGACTTACTTGGTTCATCGGTTTTCTCGCTAGATGAGTTGGAGTCATCTTTTTTATCTGTCGAATTACTTGTGTCCGCAGTTTTTTCTGTCACAACTGAGCTGGCACTAACCTTTGGTCCAAGGCCAGATCCCTTGGTGATAAAGTTCAGGAACATGGCATAAAGAATGACGGCAGTAATGGTAAAAATAATCGAGAGAATGGTTACAACAGTTAGTGCCCTTGTATGCTTACGCGATATTGTTGGCGTGCGATTTACCCGCGATGGCTGTCTCGCATGAGAGGTGGTGTTGGGATAGTAATTGTGAGAAGGTGCATATTGAGGTTGAGGCATGTATTGCGTGTTCTCTAGAGTACTTTGGTTGCTGTTTGGATATACTTGCTGGTTATATTCATTATTATCACTACTGCGAAATTTGTGCGTGGAACGCCTAATAACGTTCTGGTAAATTTGCGAAGCAAATGCCGATGCGGCAGCACCAACAGCCACGCCGATAATCGATCCAGCAACACCAATCTGGTTTGACAACATAAATGAAGTTACCGCAGCAAGCGAGGTTGCCAAAATTTGGGTAATTGAAACGCCCTTAAAAAGGCTAGGTTTTTCGTTGACTGCTTCATTTGTAGGTTGAGCAGGCGAAGAAAATCGAGTTTTGTCTGCATCAAAGTGCTTATAGCTCACAAGATGCTCCTTTCTTTGAACTGATAGCCTACCTCATTTCTGTGAAGATGTAATGTTTCGTTGCTAAATCGCAACATCAGCTGGCAAGAAGCTTCGAAAAGGTAACGTCTATGTGACGAAACCTGGTTTTTTACTGTGTAGATTTCTCGTGGAAAGCGCGAGGACTTCTCGCCATTTTGACTGTAAGATTTTTTGTCAGAATGTGCGTTGGGTTTCTTACGATGTTTTGTTAAAAACGACCGTATCAAAGGTGATGAAACAAGGTATCATTTATATGTATCAGTTTTCCGTCAAACGGAGGTTTAGCATGCTTGTAAGCGCAAAAGCCATGCTCCAGAGTGCCGAGAAGGGTCACTATGGCATCGGCGCATTCAACGAGAACAACCTTGAGTGGACCGCAGCAATCCTTGATGCGGCAGAAGAGCTTCAGTCTCCTGTCATCATCCAGTGCACCAGCGGTGCAGCAAAGTGGCAGGTAAGCTACCGCGTTGTTGCAGATATGGTTCGCCGTCTTGTTGAGGACAAGAACATTACTGTTCCAGTTGCTCTCCATCTTGACCACGGTTCATACGAGGATGCGTTCAAGTGCATCGAGGCTGGATTTACTTCTATTATGTATGATGGTTCTCACGAGCCTGATTTTGAGACCAACCTTAAACGTACTGAAGAGGTTGTAAAGGCAGCTCATGCAAAGGGCATTTCTGTTGAGGCTGAGGTTGGTGGCATTGGCGGCACCGAGGACGGTGTTACCGCTAAGGGTGAGCTTGCTGATCCTGAGCAGTGCGCAAAGATTGCTGACCTGGGCGTTGACTTCCTTGCATGCGGCATCGGCAACATTCACGGCATCTACCCAGCTAACTGGGAGGGCCTCTCCTTCGACCAGCTCAAGGCTATCAAGGAGCGCGTTGGCGATCTTCCACTTGTTCTTCACGGTGGCACCGGCATTCCTGTAGAGCAGGTTCAGAAGGCTATCTCTATGGGCATTTCCAAGATCAACGTCAACACTGACCTTCAGCTTGTTTTTGCTGAGGCAACCAAGAAGTACGTTGAGGCTGGCCTTGTTGACAATGGCAAGGGCTACGATCCTCGTAAGCTCCTGAAGCCTGGTCGCGAGGCAATCGTCGAGCGCACCAAGGAGCTCATCCGTGAGTTTGGTTCCGACGGTAAGGGCTGGAACTAATCTGCGGCATACGCTGAACGCACGTCGAAGCGTCGAAGCGTTTTGGCAGTTAGTTAAAGCAACGGACCTGGATTTTCTCCAGGTCCGTTTTTTGTTGGGCCGGCATGTGCAAAAGACGCGCGCTCAGCACGTTCTTCTCGCGCGATGCGTGTGATGCGAGCCTGATGCGTGTCCTAATGTGTGCCTGAAAAATGAAAAGATTCGGTAGATTTTGCCTAAATTTGGTAAAGAATCTGTGGATTTGCCTGATTTTGTCAAAGATACTGTGGCCATTTTACAGATTCTTTGACCTTTTTAGGCAACTTTTGTACAAGGAAGATTGGATCTTCTCGCCTCAGTGCATTCTTACAGCAGAAATGAAAATTGCGAATTTGACGCAAATGAATTTGACGCAAATGAATTTGACCGAAATTTGACCGAGAATACGTCGCAGGGAAGGCCTAACGCTGCTAACTGGGCATTTAGTTGTAATGATTTTCTGTCAGGTTCTTCTGACCTGCAGTTTTATAACAAATGACGTTTTTCTACAATTAGCAACATGGGTTGTAAGTTTTCCTTAAGAAAATACTATGTGTTCATGGAATTTTATCTATCACATACAACCGCTTTGCAGTTATTCCGTGCTATGAGAATTAAGGGTCACGGATTGATTCACTATGACTCTTCGAGTGCCGAAATTCATACAGAGTCGTTAACTGTGGAGCTTGATCAAATCAAGAAAGAGGTATTTTCCAGTTTAGGAATAATACTTACAGAGCCAATTGAATTAGTAGTTAACAAGAAGAAAAGTGTTTACCAATCGAAAAAAATAAAATTTCATACTTCGTCTCATTTTGCGCAGCCACCAAGTATGGAGCTAATTCTTGGGAAATCAACAATTAAAGTGGCGTCACCTTTTGAACTCATGATTGAAATGGCTCAAGAACAAACGTTATTAGAAACTGTGATGCTAATTTCAGAATTCCAAGGAAGGTATGTTATCGACCCATTTAACTCTGAATTAAGATCTAATTGGTATGAACCTGTCTTTCAAAAGGCAGAGTTTGCGTGTTATTTATCTTCAGTATCTAGATGCAGCGGAATAAGGAATGCAAGATTAGCGTCTTTGTATTCTTTTGATAACGCTGCGTCTCCTATGGAAGTCAAACTTGCTCTTCGCGCTTCTCTTCCTGTATCCGCAGGTGGTTATGCAATTCCTAAGGTTGAGCTAAATAAGGAAGTAAAGATTCAGCAATTAAAGAGCAGAGTACTTACAGAGAAAACAAGGGCTATCGATTTATTGCTTTCAAAAGGTAACTACGAGGCAGACACAAATAGACAGGCAGCCATTGAATACAATGGGGCCGTACATGAATTAGCAGAGGTTTCAATGCGCGACTATCAGCGTAATAACGAATTCGTTTCAGCTGGAATAATGGAATTTGTTATTGGGAAAGCTGAGTATGACGACATCATTTTTATGGACAACATGTTTAATTCAATTAGAAATCAACTTGAAATACCAAGAAGACATACATCATCTGATCGTAGAAAAATGGAAAGAGCTAAAAGAATCAAATTGTGGAGTGAACTAGAAAAGCTCCGTTAAATTCAGGGCGAGCGAGCCTGAGGCCCTTTTAGGTTGCCTGAAAAGTGCAAAGAATCTGTATTTTGAATACAGATTCTTTAATAAAATCAGGCAAATCCACAGTTTCTTTGATGTTTTCAGGCAAAATTTACAGATTCTTTGCAGAAATCAGGCGCGCATTCAGTACACAAGAAACGCGCATTCAGTACACAAGAAGCGCACTCCTGATGCGTCCTTCTCGCGAGAAACCCGGTGTACTCCAGAGCCATCTCGCTATGCAAGCCCCACCATACACGACAACAAAATCGCAGCTTGAACGCTTACTCAGCAGCAGGGTTGTCGGCGGGGGCGACGTGCATGTTGCCTTCGTTGCGGGCGATGTCCGCGAGAGTCTTGCTGTCCAGGAAGCTGGAGGTCATGCGACCAAGGTCTCGCCAGACATTGATGGTGGTGCAGGACTCCATCTGAGGGCAGAGCGTGGTGTTTGTGCAGCTCAGACAGCTGACGGGCGCAAGATTGCCCTCAGCCGCGCGAAGAATCTCACCCAGCGTGTAGTCTTCGGGTTTGCGCGTGAGGCGATAACCGCCGCCTTTTCCGCGTAGGCTCTCGACGTAACCCGCCTTGTGCATCAGGGCAATGACCTGCTCAAGGTACTTGCGCGAGATGTTCTGGCGCTCGGAAACGTCGCCCAGCGAGACCCAGCCTTCGTGAACGGCCAGGTCAGCCATTGCGCGGAGTGCGTACATTCCCTTTGTAGAGAACATTCCGGCCACGGCTACTCGCCATCCTTGACACGCTCGCTGTCGGCGTCGCCCTTGGCACGCTCGCTGTCGGCGTCGCCCTTGGTGCGCTTGCTATTGGCGCTGCCCGCGCTCTCGGCGCTGTTCTCGGTGGTAGAAGTACCTGCTGCAGTAGAACCGCTATTGTGAGCCTTGAGCATTTCTTCAAGCGTGTGCCACGCCAGCTCAGCGCATTTAACGCGTGCAGGCATGTGAGCGATGTCGTGCAGAATATTGGCGTCTTCTAATTTATCAAGCACAGCCTCGTCAGTCTCTTCTCCGCGAATCATACGTCCAAAGAGTTTGCAAAGCTCAATAGCTTCTTCTGGAGTACGGTCAATCATCAGGTCGCTCATGATGTCGGCCGAAGCCTGAGAAATTGCGCAACCACTACCAACAAAGGCAGCTTCTGCAATCTTTCCATCCTCAATGCGCACGGAAAAAGTCAGTTCATCGCCACAAGAAGGATTAACACCTGCGTGGGAGACTGTAGGATTGTCCATCTGATATTTATAATCAGGGTGAGAGACGTGGTCCATGAACTCAGCGTTATACAGGTCGTTTACTGCCACTTATTTCAGCTCCTTGTTTTGCTTAGTGTTGACCGCACTGCCAAAGATCTTCCACACCTGGTTAAGACCCTCGATAAGCTGATCAATGTCGTGTTTATCGTTGTAGAATGCAACGGATGCGCGGCATGTGCTGGACTCATGCAGTTCAATCAGAAGCGGCTCAGCACAGTGATGACCAGCGCGAATGCAAACATTATTCATGTCAAGAATGCTCGAGACGTCGTGTGGATGAACGCCGCGTACGTTAAATGCCACAGCGCCCACGTGATTTTGTCCCAGCTTAGAGCCAACAATGTCAACAAAGTCCAGCGTGCATAGTTGCTGTACCAAGTACCTAGCGAGAAGTTCTTCTCGCTTCTCAATCTTTGCCATATCCAAGCCGTTGAGGTATTTGATAGCGGCGCCGGTAGCGTAGATACCTGCAGCATCCTGCGTGCCAGCCTCAAACTTCTCGGGTACAGGGGCCCAAACAGCGCTGGTCTCGGTGACGGAGTCAATCATCTCGCCGCCGGTAAGGAATGGTGGCATGGCATCAAGCAGCTCGGCGCGGCCCCAAAGCACGCCAATGCCCATAGGTCCACACATCTTGTGTGCCGAGAAGGCCAACAGGTCGCAGTCAAGATCGTGCACATCAATAGGGATGTGAGGCGCTGATTGCGCAGCGTCAACAACCATGTATGCACCCATAGTGTGTGCGCGCTTGGCGATGGCTTTGATGTCGTTGTGAGTGCCCAGCACGTTAGAGACATGCGTGACGGACACAATTTTGGCGCGTTCGGTAATCTTTGACGTAATCTCTTCGGGCGTAATTTGATACTGAGAGTTCATACGCAGATACACCAGGTTAGCGCCGGTAGCTTTACAAATCTGCTGCCATGGGATGATGTTAGAGTGGTGCTCCATAATGGAAATGACCACGTCATCGCCAGGTTTAAGTGCATAGCGGCCAAGGCTCGAAGCAACCAGATTAAGCGCCTCAGAAGTGTTGCGCGTAAAGATAATCTGCTGGCTTTCAGGCTTGCCGTTTTTATCGACAGCACCAATGAACTTTGCAATCAAAGCTCGAGCACCGTCAATAGCTGCGGTTGCTTCTACACTCCAACGATACAATCCGCGCAGAGCGTTTGCGTTCATTGTCTCGTAGAAGCGGGATTGTGCCTCAATGACCGTGCGAGGACGCTGAGAAGTAGCAGCACTGTCCAAGTAAGCTACCTCAGGGTTTGCGGCCAGCAGCGGAAAATCTGCCTTGTAGGGGTTATCGGTAATCTGAGCAACTTCTGCGTCGGTCATTACGCGACACCACCTTTGCTGGAGTTGGTCTTAGAGCTGGAGTCAGCCTCTGCATCTGCGTTGCCATCGCTACTAGTCACATCGTTGCCAGTTGCAGCATCGTCATAGTCGTGCGCAATCTCTGCGCCCAGCTCTGCTTCGCAACGCTCAACAGCCACACGGTGAGAAATCTCCTCAGGTGCGTTGATGATGGCGTCTTCAAAGAGAGCGCGTACAAACAGCTGCTCTGCAGCTTGGCGAGAAAGTCCTCGAGCTGCAAGATAATCAAGCTGCTCAGGAGAGACGGATCCGATAGTAGCACCGTGATTACCGGCAACGTCATCTTCATCGCAGAGAATAACAGGCATGGTCTTGTTGACAACGTCGTCGCCTAGAATCATGACTGTTTCAATCTCGTTACCCTGGGCATCCTTTGCACCACGAATAAGGTCGATGGTTGCGCGAAGAGTTTTTTTAGCTGCCTCGTTAAGAACACCAGACTCGGTGAGCTGCGCGCGAGTAGAGGTACCGCGCATGCGTACCAGGTGATTGATATCAAGTGTTTCTTCATGAGTAGCGTGATAGCGATTGTTGAGATCAAGACGGGCTCGAGCACCAACTAGGTTAGCAGTGAGGCCAAGACCAATGGTTAATCCTCCCAAAGCGTACTGTTTAACATCAACAGTAGCATCCTGGTGAATTTCAAGTCCAACGCTTTCAAGGTGCTGCTGGTTTTTATTTACACCAAGCATCTCAATAAGGTGTAGCTTTGCACCAGCTTCAACAACAATGCGGGTGAGTGCTGCGCTTGTTGGGAGCGCGTTGTTGCTAGAAGCATCTGTGTTCTTCTCACCTGCAAATGCAGCGACAACTACAATTGCCTCAGCACCTTCGCGCACAATGATGCCGGTGTTTGCACACTGGTTTTGAGCAGCAGAAACTGCAACGACAATAGGTTCTTCTCGCTTGGTATGAGCGGGAACATTGTAAAAATCGGACTTAAATACTTGAGACTCAACGTAGTCAGTAACCTCTTGACCCATTCCACACTCAATGCGCTCAAAAAGACGAGGTAGATGCAGATACACTTTGCCTGCATCGGCATGATTAGGGACGGTAACTGACAAAGAGTTGGCGTGTAGACGGTTCCATGTCTGAGCTGCAGGAACATTGGCGCGATTAATCAAAACGTTATCCATTAGCCAATCGCTCCTTCCATCTCAAGTTTAATAAGGTTATTCATCTCAACGGCGTACTCCATAGGAAGCTCCTTTGAGACAGGGTTTGCAAATCCGTTTACTACCATGGTGCGGGCTTCAGCCTCAGAGCAACCGCGGCTCATCAAATACAAAACGGTGTCGTCAGAAATACGTCCAATAGTTGCCTCATGGCCAATCTGAGCAGTTGAATTGCGGACATCCATCTCTGGGATGGTGTCAGAACGGCTGATGTTGTCTAGCATCAGGGACTGACACGAAAACGCCACGCGAGCGTTTTCTGCCTTGCGACCAACGGTAACTGCGGAGCGGAAGGTGTTGACGCCGCCATCCTTGGAGATGGACTTAGTGTCAACGTTTGCCGAGTTATTGGAGCCGTTAATGATCACCTTACAACCTGTATCCAGGTCCTGAGTAGCTCCTGCAAACGTAATACCAGTGAACTCACAGTTAGAGGAATCTCCGTTCATGATGGTAGAAGGGTAGAGGTAGGAAACGTGGCTGCCAAAAGAGCCCGAGACCCACTCCATCTTTGCGTTACTGCCAATGATGGCGCGCTTGGTATTGAGGTTGTACATATTCTTGGACCAGTTTTCGATGGTCGAGTAACGCAGTCGAGCACCGTCTTTAACAAAGAGCTCAACAGCTCCAGCGTGAAGGTTTGCTGCGTAGTACTTAGGTGCAGAACAGCCCTCAATAAAGTGTAGATCAGCGCCTTCCTCAACAATAATAAGCGTGTGCTCAAACTGACCAGCACCCTGGGCATTCAGCCTAAAGTAGCTCTGAAGAGGATAGTCTAGAGTGACATTTTTAGGAACATAAACAAAAGAACCACCAGACCACACAGCATAGTGCAGTGCCGCAAACTTGTGGTCTGAAGGAGGAATCAGCTTGCCAAAATATTCTTTAACAACAGGCTCCCACTGTGGATCGTGCAGAGCATCCTCAATGGTGGTGTAAATAACACCCTGTTCAGCAACTTCCTCACGCATGTTGTGATAGACAATCTCAGAATCGTACTGAGCACCAACACCAGCAAGGCTCTCCGCCTCTGCTTGTGGAATGCCTAGACGATCAAAGGTATCTCTAATATCCTCAGGTACATCGTCCCAGCTATTTGCCTGCTGAGTCTTTGGCGAGACATACGTGGAGATATGGTTCAAATCCAAACCTGCAATAGAAGGTCCCCAGTTGGTGGCCATCTGGCGCTGGTGATAGGTTTCCAGAGCCGACAACCTCATCTGGAGCATCCACTCGGGCTCTTCTTTTTTCTCGGAAATAGCACGCACAATTTCTGGCGTTAGGCCATCATCGTAGCGCTCGTAACCCTCTTCGGACTTGGTGAAGTCGTAGAGCGAGCGGTCTACGTCAGCGACCTCAGATCGCTTCTTCTCGCTCACTAGTTAGCACCACCCTCATCTGTTTGGCTCTCAAAATGTTCAAAACCCTCGCGATCAATTTGGTTGATGAGGTCTGCAGGACCGTCAGCTACCAGGTGACCCTTAACCATAACGTGAGTGCGGTCAATCTCAAGGCGCTCAAGAATGCGAGTGTTGTGAGTAATGATGAGAAGCGATCCGTCGCAGGTTTCACGATATGCCTGAATACCTTTTGAAACAACGGACAGTGCGTCAACATCCAGGCCAGAGTCAGTCTCGTCGAGAATGGCAAGCTTAGGCTGAAGCAACAGAAGCTGGAGCATCTCAACCTTTTTCTTCTCGCCACCAGAGAAGCCAACGTTAAGTTCACGCATCAAGAAGCCTTGGTCAAGCTCAAGCTGATCAGAAATCTGACCAACACGCTGACGGAACTGACGAGCGGTCATTTTAAGCTCGGGACGCATCTGAGTAATGGTACGCAGGAATGAATAAAGAGGAACACCAGGAACCTCAACAGGTGCCTGATAGGAAAGGAAGATACCTGCAAGAGAGCGCTTATCTGCAGCAAGCTCAGTTACATCTTCGCCGTTAAAGATAAGGGAACCATCTGTAATCTTATAGGTAGGGTCACCCATAATGACACGGCCAAGTGTTGATTTACCTGCGCCGTTAGGTCCCATCAGAACATGAGCCTGGCCGTCACCAATGCTCAAATCAATTGAATGCAGGATGGATTTCTCCTCGGTACCTGCGGAAATCCCGTTTACACGGAGTAGCTCAGTTGCCATAAATCTCTCTCCAAATATCTCTACGTGCAAGCACGTGATACGTTTGTGACTAGCCACTTGGGTAACTCTGGCGTGAGCTGAACCTTGTGCTAGTGCGGTCTGGTGGCAAAGATAAACATCAATGTCCCTGACGACTTTGTCATACCCTATAATCCGCTAATTCATACTAAATGGTAGGAATTAAAATGCAACCCTTATATGAGTACTTTTTCACGTTTTCTAGAAAATAATCGGATTCTCCATAGGTTTCAAAAGTTATAAAAGCTTTTCTGTACCAGAGTTGTCTCTCATGGGTAAACTAGGAACATCTATGTTGTAACAAGGAGGATTCATGGGTCAGAGAATTCAAGGTACCGAAGATCTTTACGGCGGCTATATGCGCTCGTGGGAGCATATGCAAGATGTTGCCCGCCATTTGTTTGGTACTTACGGTTTTGACCGCATTGAGACTCCTGCACTTGAGCAGGTAGATACCTTTGTTCACGGCATTGGTGAGTCAACCGATGTAGTACGCAAAGAGATGTTCCGCGTTTTTTCAGGCGCGCTACTTGAAGATTTGCTGGCTGCCGGCAATGAGTCCGGTCTTAAGCCTCGTCAGCGTATGGCTATGCGTCCTGAGGGAACTGCTGGTGTGGTTCGCGCTGCCGTTGAGCATAACTTTGTGCCACAGGGTGGAACGCCTGCAAAGCTTTGGTATGCCGAGGCAATGTTTAGAGGGGAACGTCCTCAGAAGGGCCGTCTGCGTCAGTTTCACCAGGTAGGCGTTGAGTGGCTTGGAGCTTCTGATCCAGCTGCTGATGCAGAGTCCATCATCATGTTGGTGAAGTTTTACGAGCAGATGGGTTTCTCGCCAGCCAATATGAAGCTCATGATTAACTCTATGGGTGATGCGGAGTGCCGTCCTGCATATCGCGAGAAGGTCAAGCAGTTCATTCTTGATCATAAAGATCAGATGTGTGAGGACTGTCTTGAGCGTGCGGAGATTAATCCGCTACGTGCGTTTGACTGCAAAAATGAGAGTTGTCACGCGGTTATGAAAGATGCTCCACTGATTTCAGACAACCTGTGCGATGATTGCCGTGCTCATTATGAGCAGGTCAAAGCATATTTAGATGCTGCTGGTATTTCGTACGTTGAGGATCCAACGCTTGTCCGTGGCTTAGATTATTACACGCGTACTGTCTTTGAGGTAGAAATTCCAAACGCTGGTGTTGGCGCTATCGGCGGTGGCGGTCGTTACGACGGTCTTGTTGAGCTTGAAGGCGGAAAGCCAACCCCGGGCGTTGGTTTTGCCGTTGGTTTTGAACGCATCATGCTGGCACTGGAGGCTCTTGGTGTTTCGGCTGAACCTGCGGCTTCAAGCTGTGTCTATGTTGCTTGTGCAGGTGCTGAGCAGGCTCCTGTTGTATTTGATACTGTATTGGCGCTGCGTGAGGCAGGTATTAGATGTGAGGCTGATCGTACTGGTCGCTCGCTAAAAGCTCAGTTTAAGCAGGCAGATAAGATGGGCGCGGCACTTTGTGTGGTTATTGGTCCAGATGAGGTTGAAGTCGGTGTTGCAACCCTTCGTGATATGGAGTCTCACGAGCAGGTACAGGTACCTGCTGACCAGCTTGTTGCTGAGGTTAAAGCTCGCATTTAATTTTAATAAGTATAAATTTGATGAGAGGAGATCACGGTGTTGATCTCCTCATTTTTTATATGATGATATAGGTACTTTTTATAATAGAAATTATATAATACTTTTAATTAAAAGTACCTTTCGCCATATAAAATGAACCGTTGACGAATACTTTAGATTTTATCGACTAAAAAACTGTATATATGTATATATACATATATACATCAGAATCCAAAGCAAGGTACGCTCTGTTATTGGAGGAGATATGAGATTTAAGAAATTTCTTGTAACTGCTCTCTTAGGATGCCTACTTTGTTTTGGCGCTACCGCAACAGCATATGCATATACGGTTTATTACAAGGGTAGTGCGGTATTTTGGAATTATGGTCGTAATGCAGCAGCTTGGGGATTCTCTGATTGTAACTCTCAGAGCTATGAGCACTGTTCTTCAGTAAATGGATATTCTTCTGGGTGGAAGGATCCTGGTGTCCTCTCAACAGCGTGGGGATGGGTTGGTTCCAATACCCTTGAAGCATATTGGGATTGCAGAGGATAGCTTTTACTGAGGTGATATTTGATTCTTTATAAGGCAAAGATATGTTGTAGGTGAAGAAATGAAAAGAGCGTACCGCTTCATTGTTTCTATCATAGTTGTCTTAATTGCACTCTCTTCGTTTTTGGTGGGAAAAGGTTTTTTAGAAATTTTTATTTCTCGAGAATTTGATGCTTGGCTTTCTAATCAGCCGCAAATTTATACTTCACAGATGTCCAATGAGACAAAAGAAACGTTTGTGTCAGTTGTTAGATCTTACGCACAAACTCACAAGATGATTCTTATAACAAAAAAGACTGAATCAATTACTGAAGGACCTAGGATACTGACGGTTGGCGTGCTGTCTTCTCCAGGTAGTGAGGCTAACAGCTTTGATTCCTTTGATATTCTTGGCACACAAGTTATAAATAGGCAAAAAATCAATGAACTTCTAGGACATTCTCCAGAGTCATACCTTGGCTACGGAATGGATACCAATAATAAAGTTGGTGACTTACCATATGTTTTGGGTTCAGTTTATTTCAAATTAGATCAAATTACCCCCGGCTATAATTTGGGTAATTCTTGTGCTGTTCTAGGCCTTTCTCCTGGAGAATTTGATGAGCTAGTCAGTCAGATTTCAGAGGCTACTGGCTTACATAAAGAAAAATTTATTACTAATAATTCAGGATCAGCTGTTGAAATTGGACTGTTCTACTACGTTGCTGGGGTAACTTTTATAATCTTGAGTATTTCGTTTTGTTTACTGACGTATTACAACTCATTACAAGAATTAAAGAAACTTGGTGTCCACGTAATGCTCGGCTGGAGTAAAAGCGATTACGTTGTACATCATTATTTTTTCTATTGTGCTTTAGCAGCTGTTTTACTGCCATTAGCTCTTATTTGGACAATGGTTAATTGTTCCGGATTTAATATTACTGGCAGGTTTTTACTGTTTACGTTTACCACGGTACTGCCATCAATACTTGTAGTTGTGGTTTCGGTTCTAATTTCTGCTGCTCCACTTTTAACAATCCGACCTGTGGATGCAATTTTAGGAAGACTGTCGCAAAAGGGTCTGTACGTTCTAACGGCGATTATTTATGCGCTTTGTTGTGTGGTAGTTTTTGCTGGCTCAATTTATATGGATGCTCCAATAACTATGTATTCAAATTTACTATCCACTCAAGAAAATTGGTCTATATATAAAGATTGGTATATTGTTCGAAATCACGTTGTACAAGGTAATTTTTTCAACGGTAGACCAATGGATAAAAGTAAAGAATTATTTGATTGGTATAAAGACCATGAGCACGATAAAGGTGTCTATATTGCTCATGTAAATCACATAGGTGAAGCAACACTAAATGCTTATGGAATAAATTCTGCAATTTTGAAGCCATTTGATGTTCTGATTGCATCCCCTTCTTATCTAAAAGAAATTGGGGTAGCGTTAACTGATGAACAAGTTAAAAAAGCAGAGAATGGAACAAGGATTTATCTAGTTCCAAGATCGTACTCAGAAGAACAAAAATCTCTGTTGAGAGAGCTTGTATCTAGAAGCGACAAAATATTTGAGTCGGATATTGTCACGCCTTATATGCAAAATCCTTCATCTGAATTCATTGAATACGATGCTAGTGGGGGATTTTTTACCTGGTCAACAAGTATAGATAGCCCTTCTATAAGCACAAATATAGTAATCAAAGTAGTAACGTCAAATAATATGATTCCTAGTGAATCAGAGAGCTTAGTGGCTACTGGTCTTGATAATAGTTATATAAAATTGTCACCTGAAGCCGCTTCAAGTTTGCTAGATTCTAGTGGCATTGTAGAGCTATCTGATGACGGTTTTGGAACGCAATTTAGTTCGATAGAAAGCTTTATAAAGGACTATAGAAAATCTCTGCAGGAGCTCTTTCTCTTATTCGGTGTTGTAATTGTGCTTATGTTTGCAGCTATAACAGTTATTCAAATAAGCATGATTTCAATTGTTCAGAGATTACATGAGAGAAAAATTGCTGTTGAATGCATGTTGGGATTTGGTATTTACAAGCAATACATAAATATTTTCCTCATAGTGAATCTCATTGCACTTGTTGGAACACTTTGCATGATTGTCATAGGCTCAACTCTTGGAATAATAATGGGCTGCTTGATGTTATTGATTTCCAATTTGACTATCAGCATTTCTGCAAATAGAAGCACTATGAAAATTGTTCTAGAGAATCTCTCTAAGGAGTAATTATGTATACGTTTCTAAAGGTAGATGCTCTTAACAAGTCATTTGGAAGCAACACAGTTCTTCATAACATTTCATTTGAAATACAGAGTGGAGAGTCAGTGGCTCTTGTGGGACCTTCTGGTTGCGGAAAATCAACGCTTCTCAACATCATTGGTCTTCTCGAGACCTTAGACTCAGGCATAATTAGCCTTGAAGGCAAAGCATGCCCTTCAATTAATAGTAAAAAAGCAACACTTATGAGGCGCACTGAGATTAATTATTTGTTCCAATCTTTTGCTCTCATTAATGACTGGAAAGTAAGCAAAAATCTCTTACTAGCGCTTCAATACATCAAGCTTTCAAAGCAGGAACAGGAACGTCTTATTAGAACTGCCTTGGAAAACTACGGGATTGGCGAGAAGTTCGATGCAGTTGTAAATGAGCTTTCTGGTGGAGAAAAGCAGAGAGTAGCAATTGCTCGAGCAATGATAAAGCCAGGTAATTTAATCCTTGCAGATGAACCAACTGGATCACTTGATAAGGCCATGGCTACTATTGTTATAGATAGTTTGCTAGACTCCGTTCACGCAAACCATAAAACGCTTCTTATGGTCACACATGACATGGGTATTGCCCAGCGTTGTGATCGAATTATTGAATTACCAAAGCATCAATAGAAGTATTAACGGCGTAAAACACGTCTAGCTTAGCAATGTGTATGAGAAGCGTTAAACAGTGTGGTCTTAGGCAACTTTAACGGCAGGAAGGCTCGCAGTTGCATTCGTTGTGTCTTCGTCCTGCACGCGAGGGCATGAGCAGCTGCGGACATCTTCAGAGGTAAGGCCAAGCCAACGGGCGCGATGACCATCAATCTTTGCTGGACGGCGATGGAGCCACAGAGAAATTCCCAGAGTCCAAAGAGGCAATAAATAGAGGAAACTTGCAGCTAAAAGACTCATAGAAGGCGCACCAATTGCAGAGAGTACCGAGATGTTTGAGATGGACCACGGAACCAGTGGAGCAAGGATTACAGCGCTATTCTCGATATCCAGAGCAAGTGCACTAGAGGAGTTCTCTGCGTTCTCACAAAGGTCATTTGTCAGCATAATTGCCAAGGTCTGGTTACAAGAAACCATCGAGGTAAACATGCTGGTAATCAGAACGCCAAAGAAGGGCGTGGAGCTATCGGAAAGATCAGCTACCAGCTGGCACATGCGGCGGAGCAGACCAGTTGTCTGGAAAAGGCCAGCATAGCTTGAAGAAATGGTGACAATCATCAAAACGTTTGTCATAGAGAAAATGCCGCCACCGTTGACCATGTTTGCTACGGTAGCACCTGGAGCACGAAGGCCAAAGAGTAGAATGATAGGCAGGTCCGCAAGAGGGACGCGCTGAATTGTGACGCACAGAATGCAGGCAAGTACCAGGCTAGATGTCATGGTAACAATGACATCAACCTTAAGAAGCGAGAAAACAATCACAAGAAGTGCTGGCGTAAGCGAAACCCAAGAAAGTCTAAATGCACGGCTTAAAAGACCGGTGATATCAGGAATGGTTCCCGTGTTTGCCATGAAGAAGTCCCAGGCTACGTAGATAACGCATGCCGCAATAAAAGGCACCACGCTGGTACGAAGCATACGGTTAATGTTCTTAGATAGATTGGTATCGGTAAGTTGTGAAACAAGAATTGCACTGGTAGACATAGGGGAGCAACGATCTCCAAAGTAGCTACCTGCAAGAACAGCACCACCAATAAAGAACTCGCTTGCTCCAATTGCCTTACCAATAGACATGCAGATGATTCCCATGGTTGCAGCAGTACCAAATGCGGTACCCAGAAGCATAGACATCATGGTGCAGAGCAAAAATGTTGCAAGAATAAAGATAGAAGGAGAAATAAGCGAAGCAGAAATGCTGACAATTTCTGGAATAGTTCCAGCTGCACGCCAGGCAGCACTCATAGCGCCAACCACAGCAAACAGCGCAATGATTGTTTTAACTTCCCAGACAGATTCAAAGGCTGCTAATAAAAGCTTTTTTGCGGAGATTTTACGAGAAAGTCCATAACCAAAAAAGAGAAAGAAACCAATGATCAGGATAGATGTAAGGGGAAAAGATAGGGCTGTGCCTACGATGAGTATCACCGCAAAAGCACTCAGTACTATTAGCTCTACCATGCATCCACTCCAAACGAATTTCTTATGTAAATAGAGTAGGTAATTAAAAAGTTGAAGTCCAACTGTTTTCAATGGTTATAATTACAAGTAATTTTTGTAATTCAGTGGGAGCAAAAATGAACTTTCAGACTATGGATTATTTTGTTGCCGTTGCGGAAGAAAAGAGTTTCACCAAGGCGGCTGAGCGTTTGAGTGTGACTCAGCAAACGCTCTCGGCAAATATTGCGGCAGCAGAAAAAGAACTTGGCTCTAAACTGCTGGAACGCACTGTTCCGCTGTCTCTAACGTTTGCAGGAGAAGAATTTTTGCATTATGCCCGTAGGTTCCAAGCTCAGCGTCGTGCAATGGATCAAGAATTTCTTGATATTGCAGGTAATGAACGAGGTCGTTTGCATGTTGGCGTTACCGCAACACGAGGTCATATCATCATGCCGCGCTCCATTGCTGCTTTTCAAAAATTGCATCCAAATATCTCTATTGAGCTTGATGAGGGTGAGAACGATGAGCTAGTTGAGTGGCTATCTGAGGGCCAACTCGACTTGATTGTTGCAACGGTTAATTCCGCATCATATGACCTAGTCATTCAAAAACTGTTTGACGAGAAGATCGTTCTAGTAGTTTCGCAAGCACTTCTTGAATCTCTGTATGCAGATAACGTTGACTCGGTTGTCTCGCAAGTCAAAAAGACTGGAAAGCTTACAGCCTTGGAAGCTTGTCCTTTTCTAACGGTTGGTAAGCGAGACATTGCAGGTAGTTTTGCTCGCCATGCGTTTGCGGCATCTGGCATTTCTCCCACCATCAAGGTTATGTCTAGGAACTCCGAGACTCTTTTGGCCCTTGCTATGAGAGGGGTTGGCGCGTGCTTTTTGCCATCGGAGCTAGTTGCCTCTTCTTACTACGACTTTAAAACTTCTGGCCTTCATATTATTGAACTGGGAAAAGAGATGTCTTACTCGGTCAGTGTTGCTTGGCGACGCACCGACCACGTTTGGAGTGCTATTGAATCATTTGCTCAGGTTCTTTCTGAGCAGCGCTACGTTGTTAAGCGAGGTGAGTAGCATGGATACTCTTCAAACCAACAGTAATCTTGAGTTTTTGTATCAGGACGATTATCTACTTGCTGTAAATAAACCAGCGGGAATGATTGTTCATGCAGATGGCACTAATGAGCCCGCTTTAACCGATTTAGTTTGCGAGAAACTCCGCACACTTGAAAGTTCAAACAAGATAGACCTTTCTCAGATCCAAGCATTAAATCGTCTTGACAAGGAGACGACAGGAATTGTGCTCTTCTCGCTTAAAAAAGAAACGCAGGCACAGTTTGATCAACTCATTACTTCTAAAGAACTCTCCAAAGAGTATTTGGCTGCCGTTAAGGGAGCGTTTGAGCCAAATAAACTGCTGATAGATAAGGCAATTGGAAAAGATAGACATGACGCTCAAAAGATGAGAGTCTCAGCAACAGGTAAGCCTTCCCAAACGGAGGTATGTCTAGTAAAAGTTGCTTCATCAGCACAAGGTCAAACTCAAAGCTTGTTACTGGTCAATTTGCTGACAGGAAGAAAGCACCAAATTAGAGTGCATCTCTCGTCACTTGGATTTCCTCTGGTAGGAGATGTGTTGTATGGAGGTATGTCTTCCCTGCAGCGCAAAACAAAAAAGAAGCATAGGCCGCAGCCGTTAATGCTGCATGCATATCGCGTTGAATTTATTCATCCAGTCACGAGCGCAAAAATTGTGATTAAAACGGACATTCCAGAGCGATTTTCTTATTTTGGTGTCACTGAGGTGGACTAATAGTACATACTTTGTGATAGAGACATGCATTCATTTTGTGCAAATACGTTACCCAGACGTGCATAAAGTGAACGAGGAGGGGGAGAAATGCCTGGCACAATGCGAGGTGTCTATACCAACCTGACTGAAATTCGCAGGAAGGTATTTAAAGAGGTTTCAGCGCTTGCGTATGAAAAAGCAGACAAGAGCGTTGATGAAATTGCTCGTCAGATGGAAGAGCTGCCTTACAAGATTATTCCTGGTGATATTGCAACATATCGCGAGAGCGTCTTCTTGGAGCGCGCGATTGTTGGTGAGCGTATCCGTATGACTATGGGTATGCCTATGCAGGGTGTTGATCAACCCGAGCAAATATCCGATGGCTTGGAAGAGGCTTCTCGACCAGAGGTTTATTACCAGCCACCGCTGATCAACATTGTCAAGTTTGCCTGTAACGCATGCGAGGACAACGTGTATCGCGTTACCAATGCATGCCAGGGTTGTCTTGCACACCCTTGCCGAGAGATTTGTCCTAAAGAGGCAATTAGCTTTTTGGACAAAAAGGCATATATTGACCAGGAGAAGTGCATTCAGTGCGGTATGTGCTTCAAGGTTTGTCCGTACCAGGCAATTCATCATCATGTACGTCCATGTGCTGCTGCTTGTGGTATGGACGCTATTGGCTCTGACGAGCATGGTCGCGCAGACATTGATTACGAGAAGTGCGTTTCTTGTGGTCAGTGCCTGGTCAACTGCCCCTTTGGCGCAATTGCCGATAAGAGCCAGATTTTCCAGGTAATTCAGGCTATTAATGAGGGTTACACCGTTGTGCCAATTGTGGCTCCTTCATTTGTTGGCCAGTTTGGCAAGGGCAGCGTTGGTCGTCTTCGTGAGGCATTCAAGGAGATGGGATTCGCTGAGGTAGAAGAGGTAGCAACCGGTGCTGACCTCTGTACTGTTCAGGAAGCAGAAGACTTTGTCACAGAAGTCCCAGAAAAGCTGCCATTTATGGGAACAAGTTGCTGCCCTTCATGGTCTGCGATGGCTAAAAAAGAGCACCCAGAGCATGCTGATGCTATCTCTATGGCCCTCACCCCAATGGTTTTGACTGCTCGTCTAGTAAGAAAACAAAATCCAGAGTCCAAGATTGTCTTTATTGGACCATGCACTGCTAAGAAACTTGAGGCACTGCGTCGTTCTGTTAAGTCCGAGGTCGATTTTGTTCTGACCTTTGAGGAGCTTGCAGGAATGATGGAGTCTAAGGGTATTGACTACACCAAGCTCAATGACGACAACTCCGATTTTGAAAACGCTTCTCATGACGGTCGCGCCTTTGCAGTTGCTGGCGGCGTAGCAGGTGCCGTAGTAAACGTCATCCACCAGAAGTACCCTGATAAAGAAGTACCTATCATGGCTGTTGACGGCCTTGCTGAGTGCCGAGCTATGCTCAAAGATGCTGTTAAGGGTAAATATCCAGGTTATCTTCTTGAGGGCATGGCTTGCCCAAGCGGATGTGTTGGCGGTGCGGGTACGTTGAGTGCCGTTAACCGTGCAGCCGCAGCAGTTAAGCGCTATGCAAAGACTGCTTCTTCTGAGCTGGCTTCTGCGAATAAGTACAACGATCTTATTCCAGAGCTTGCGGGCACCGTTTCTGCCGAGGTTGAGATTGCCGAGGTTCTTGAGGTTCAGAAGCCTGTTGAGTAGTCATATTTTCTCAAATTAAACGTAAAACGCCGGTGCACTGCATCGGCGTTTTTTGTATGGGAATGTAGATTAATAAGGTAATCTACCAGGTAATAAAAAGGACCTGTGGTTAACAGGTCCTTTTAGTTTCAGATGAGAGGTATGCAACTAAATAGTGATTATTTTGAATTACTCAGATTTTTCATTCTTCATGGATGCATAGAACGTTGCATGTGCAAAAACGTCTTTAATTGTTTTTCCGTTAATAAAAGGAAGTGCGAGAAATTCGTCTACCGTAGGAACTAATTCAGAACAATCTACAAAGTGGTTCTTTGAGTTTCTGATGCTGGTGTCTTGAGCTCTCCATGCCTCAAAGTTGACATCAGTGAGGTAATAAACCTGGTGTCCGACTTGCATGTACACAGAGTGATTGCTGTGCAGGTACTCTACCAGGTCTTCGTAAGAAATCTGGAGAACCTCAGAACTTTTCTTGCCCATGATGCAATCCTTTCCACGTCGCTTGCGCGTAAATTATGGACGCACTTTTATTGACTATACCGCCCTCCGAATACACTTATTCAGATGAATTGAGAGGCATAGGCAAGCGGACGTTTTTTCTCGCTCAACGGCAATGATGAATGGTTGAAATTTTTAGTGCTACTATTTGAGAATTTCTTGCACCATTTCTTCTGCGGTATCACAAAGCGTAGTAGCACCTGCAGCTAGAAGCGTTTCTTTATCCCTAAATCCCCAGGTAACGCTAATGCAAGGCATACCACTGTTGTGTGCTGTTGCAACATCAACTTCAGAATCTCCAATATAGACAGCATTTTGAGGGTCAACACCAATCTGAGCAAGGGCGTAATGAACAGGCTCAGCATCAGGCTTTCTCTTAAGGTCATCTCGCTGACCTAAGGCAAAATCAAATCTACCTGGGAAGAAACTGCTCATTAAATCTGCAATAGCAAAGTCTGGCTTGTTGGAAACAACAGCGCATTTAACGCCAGCTGCTCTGAGCGCATCAACCGCATCAAGGATGCCAGGGTAGGGTGCAGTATTATCCAAGCTATGATCAGCGTAGTGCTCCTTAAAGCATGCGAGCACGCGCTGGTATGTTGCATCATCGGTACCTTCTGGTACGGCGTCACGGATAAGCTTTGCAACGCCATTTCCAACCATCTGACGGACCTCATCAACGGTATAGGTAGGCATGCTGAACTGCTCAAGGGCGTAATTGGTTGCCCAAGCAAGATCAACAATGGTGTTCAGAAGTGTTCCGTCTAAATCAAAAACAGCGGCTTTATAGGCCATGAAAAGCTCCAAGTTCTTCTCGCCCTGTTAGAGGGCTTGTGTGTATCAACTTCAGTCTAGCGTAAAAGTGTGAACATGAGTTATTTATTCTGCGTGATTGTGTTTTAAGTTCAGATTGAGAGGATTCGACTATACGTTGGAGAGTACAATGTTTTATCTATGAGCAAGAACGTGCCGTCTACACGTTTTTGCCGTCTTGAAGGCGCTTTCCGATTTGGCACAGGGAAGCAAAGACGAAAGGATAAAAATGGATTGTTCCTCAGAAACCCACCAGAATTATTCCGCTCACGCAGCTGTTGATTTGCATAGTATGCATACGCATACCTGCGGAGAGCTTCGTGCAGAGCATATCGGTCAGACCGTTACGCTCACTGGTTGGGTTTGGCGCCGTCGTGACTTTGGCGGTCTAATCTTTGTTGACCTCCGTGATCGCGAGGGTTTGACCCAGATTCTGTTTGACCCAGATGTTGATTCAAAAACATTTGCAACTGCAGAGACTATTCGTCCTGAGTGGCCTGTTCTGATTTCTGGTACGGTTCAGCATCGTTCTGAAGGCCAGACCAATGAGGCTCTTGCTACCGGTGAGGTAGAGGTACTTGCTTCAAAGATTGAGGTTCTTAATACTAGCGCTGTTCCACCATTCCAAATTGAGAACCACATTGACGTTAACGAGGACCTTCGCTTGAGGTACCGCTACGTTGACCTGCGTCGTCCTCAGATTGCACAGAATCTTCGTATGCGTTCTGATTTTGCATTTGCGCTTCGTGAGGCATTCCATAAGCGTGATTTTACCGAGGTAGAGACTCCGGCGCTGTTCAAATCTACTCCTGAGGGCGCTCGTGACTTCCTGGTTCCATCCAGAATGCAGGGCGGAAACTTCTACGCACTGCCACAGTCTCCACAGCTGCTGAAGCAGTTGCTGATGATTGGCGGTATTGAGCGCTACTACCAGATTACTAAGTGCTTCCGCGATGAGGATCTTCGTGCAGATCGTCAGCCTGAGTTTACACAGGTTGATATGGAGATGGCATTTGTCCGCGAGGAAGATGTCATGGCCGAGCTTGAGGATATTCTGGGCGATGCATTTGCAAAGATGGGCATTGAGTTCCCAGCTCCACTGCGCAAGATTCAGTACTGGGACGCAATGGATACCTACGGCTCCGATAAGCCTGATACCCGCATTGGTATGGAGCTCCACGATGTCTCTGAGGTCTTCAAGCAGTCCAGCTTTAAGCTCTTTAGCTCTGCCGCAACAACTGATGGCCAGTACGTTAAGGCAATCAACGTTAAGGGTGCAGGCACCTGGCCACGCTCTCAGGTAGATAAACTTGCCGAGGTGGCCGCCGGCTTTGGTGCCAAGGGACTTGCATGGGTCGCCTTCAAAGAGGACGGTTCCGTGGGAGGCCCTATTACAAAGTTCTTCTCGCCAGAAGAGCTTGAAGCACTGCGTGCAGAGATGTCTGCTGAGGCAGGGGACTTGATTCTCTTTGCTGTGGGCGGCCGCCTGGAGACAGATGAGATTCTTGGTGGTATGCGCTTGCATATGGCAAAGGTCTTGGATGTACCGCGAGAAGGTCATGATTTCCTTTGGGTTGTTAATTTCCCACTGTTCCACTGGGATGAGGAGACTCAGTCCTACGCTTCTGAGCACCAGCCCTTTACGCTTCCTCGTGAGGATGAGCTTGACCTTTTGGACACTGATTCTTTGGCTATGGGTTCGTATACCTACGACTTTGTTATGGACGGCTTTGAGGCTGGCGGCGGCGGAATGCGTATTCACAACGCTGATCTTCAGCTTAAGATTCTGGAGAAACTCGGCTTTACTGAAGAGCGCGCAAAGGCTCAGTTTGGCTTCTTGATGGAGGCTCTGACGTTTGGCGCACCTCCAATGGGCGGCTTTGCACTTGGTCTTGACCGCGTATGCATGCTGCTTGCAGGTGCTGATTCCATCCGTGATGTTATGGCATTTCCAAAGACTACTTCTGGCTCTGATTTGATGTCGAGCGCTCCTTCGCCTGTTTCTAATGAGCAGCTCAAGGAGGTCTCGCTTCAAACGCTTCCAAAAGAGGCATAAGCAAACCAAGCAAAGCAAGACAGTAAGATACGTGGTGTTTTAACAATGAATGATGCTTCTGTAGAAGAAAAGGCTCCATCTGCTCGTGCTGAGTTAAAGGTTATCTTGGACCACTTTGGCGCGTATAAAAAGGACTTTGTTATGTCGGGACTCTGCGTGTTTGCAGAGTCCCTACTCGAATTAGTGATTCCTGTACTCATGGCTCAAATTGTTGACCAGGGTATTTTGCAAGGTAATCTTCAGACTGTTTTTGTAAACGGTACCGTTATGGTTGGCTTTGCTCTTCTCGCCATGTTGGCTGGTATTGGCTATGCTCGCTACTCAGCCAAAGCAGCTATGGGACTAGGCGCTCAACTGAGACAAGATGAATATCGCCGTATGGAAGAGTTTGCTTTTGCAAATCTTGATAAATACGATTCATCCTCTTTGGTTACGCGTTTGACTTCTGATGTAACCATTATTCAGAACGCCTTTGCAATGGGTACACGCCCGTTTATGCGTGGACCAATTATGCTGGTCATGGGCTTGGTTATGGCATTTATTATGAGTCCAGAGCTGGCAGTAGTGTATTTTGCCGTGCTGCCCGTTTTGGCTATTGCACTCTTCTTTATTGTGAAGCGCGTTGGTCCTTTGTACCGCGTTATGCAAAGCGCAATGGATAAGCTTAACGAGGCACTGCAGGAAGACTTTGCCGCGGTGCGAGCGATTAAGGCATATGTCCGAGAAGGACATGTCTCCGAGCGCTTTGAAAAAGTTAATACCCAGTATGCACAGACTGCTACAAAGACCTTTGGAACATCCGTCTTAAACCTGCCTATTTTCCAGACCTCAATGTACGTCACTAATGTGGCTATTCTTTGGTTTGGTGGCCAGATGATTATGGCTGGCAGACTGGGGGTTGGTGAGCTTACGGGTTTCATGAGTTACGTACTGCTTATCATGAACTCTCTTATGATGATTTCTGGCGTGTTCTTGCTTACTGCTCGCGCCATTACCAGTGTGCGTCGAATCGGAGAGATTCTTTCCGAGGAGCCTGCTATTGAGTCTCCAGAGCACGGTTTGACTGACGTTAAGAATGGTGCAGTACGCTTTGAAAACGTATCTTTCAAGTACAGCCAGAGCGCTGAAGAGGACGTCCTTGAAGACATTAATCTCTCGTTTGCGCCAGGCTCTACCGTTGGTATTCTTGGCGGCACCGGATCCGGAAAAACCACTCTTATCCAGCTGATTGCTCGCCTGTACGATGCTACTGAAGGCACCGTATTTGTTGGCGAGAATGACGTCCGCTCCTACAATCTTGTTTCACTTCGTGACGCAGTATCAGTTGTTCTTCAGAAAAATGTGCTGTTCAGCGGTACCGTCCGCGACAACCTGCTCTGGGGAGATTCCAATGCAACAGATGAGGAACTGCTTCACGCGTGTTCTATTGCATGTGTTGATGAGTTTCTTGACAGGATTGGCGGCTTGGACGGAGACCTTGGTCAGGGTGGCGTCAATGTTTCTGGTGGCCAGAAGCAGCGCCTTTGTATTGCGCGTGCGCTTTTGAAGAAGCCAAAAATTATCATTTTTGATGACTCTACCAGCGCGGTTGATACAGCAACTGACGCAAAGATTCGTGCAGGCTTAGCTAATCTTGCCGACATGACTAAGATCATCATTGCCCAGCGTGTGAACTCGGTTATGGACTCAGATCAGATTGTCGTTCTTGATAACGGTAGGGTTCATATGACTGGCACCCACGCAGAACTTCTCGCCAAGAGCCCTATCTATAGAGAGCTGTATGAGTCGCAGATTGGCGGTAGTCAATCGGACATTGATGCTGCTGGTAAGGAGGTGTCACATGGCTAATCGCGCAGGAGGAGCACGTCCTCAGAACATCGGGCATACCATTAGAGTGTTTGTCTCGTACTTAGGCCATGCGAAGAAGCGCCTTATGTTGGTGGCACTTCTTGTTTCTATCAGCGGTTTAACGGCACTCCTTGGCACCTACATGATTAAGCCTGTTGTTGCTGCAGTGGGCAGGGGAGACGTAAACGCATTTACCAACCTCATTGTATTTACCGCGGTTGTGTATGCAATTGGCGCTCTTACCAGTGTTGGTTACACGCAAATTATGGTTCGTGCTGCTCAGAGGATTGTTTTTGACATCAGACGAGACCTTTTTGAGCACATTGAATCGCTGCCCCTAAGATTCTTTGACCAGCGTACCCGCGGCGATATCATGAGTTTCTTTACAAATGACGTGGATACCATCTCGGAAGCGCTCAATAACAGCTTTGCCAACCTTGTTCTAGCGTTTATTCAAATGGTTGGTACGCTTGTGCTGCTCATTGTCCTTAACTGGCAGCTGACACTGATTACTGTTCTCTTTGACGTTTTGATTGTGATTTATGCACGCTATGCAAGTAAACGCTCTGCCAAGCATTACTCGGTGCAGCAAAAGAGCCTTGGTGTTCTTAACGGTTTTGCAGAAGAAACAATCTCTGGCCTTAAAGTGGTTAAAGTTTTTAACCACGAGGATGCCAACTTTACTGATTTTCAAAAGGTTAATGACGAGTTACGGCACTCTGGAACAAGTGCTCAGGGTTACGCAGCAACCATGGTCCCTATCACGGTTTCATTGACGTATATCAATTACGCTGTGGTTACCGTGGTTGGCGCACTGCTTGCGGTAAACGGACACGCGGATGTTGCAAGTCTTGCATCCTACCTGGTTTTTGTTCGCCAGGCAGCCATGCCGTTTAACCAGTTCACACAGCTCTCTAACTTCCTGCTTACCGCTCTTGCTGGTGCTGAGCGCATCTTTGCGGTTATGGAAATGACTCCTGAGGTTGATGAGGGCAAGGTTGACCTGGTTCGCGTTAGTGGTTACGAGTCAGGAGAAGAGTCCTGGGCTTGGGTCACACCGTCTGGCGAGAAAACCCCTCTTGCTGGAGACGTCCGCTTTGGTGATGTCACTTTTGGATACGACGATGGTCAGACGGTCCTTGCAAACCTCACACTTTTTGCAAAGCCTGGCCAAAAGATTGCATTTGTTGGCTCAACAGGTGCTGGTAAAACAACCATTACCAACCTCATCAACCGCTTCTATGACGTTCGCAGCGGAACCATCACCTACGATGGCATACCAATCAACGATATTAAGAAATCCGCACTGCGATCCTCTCTTGGCATTGTTTTGCAGGATACACATCTGTTCACGGGTACCATTGCAGACAATATCCGTTTTGGTAAGTTAGACGCCACTGATGACGAGGTTATTGCTGCGGCAAAGATCGCAAACGCGGATAAGTTTATTCGTCGTATGCCTCGCGGTTACAACACCGTACTCACCTCTGATGGTGCTAATCTTTCCCAAGGTCAACGACAACTTCTGGCAATTGCGCGTGCTGCTATTGCTGATCCTCCCGTGCTTATCTTGGACGAGGCAACTTCCAGTATTGATACGCGTACTGAGGCACTTATCGAGAAGGGCATGGATGCCCTTATGGCAGGTCGTACTGTCTTTGTGATTGCTCACAGGTTATCTACGGTTCGTAATTCGGACGCCATTATGGTTCTGGAGCACGGTCGTATTATTGAGCGCGGTACTCACGATGAGCTTATTGCAAAGCATGGAGAGTATTATCAGCTGTATACGGGATCGCGCGAGCTGGAGTAGGAGCGTTTATTGTGATTGAAGCTTTAGCTGTTGCCCTTGGTGGAGCACTGGGTAGTTTAGGTCGCTGGCAGTTGGGAGTCCTCTTTAAACAGTGGATTCCTAACCTGCCAGTTGGTACGTTTGCTGCAAATGTTGTTGCAGGTTTGATTATTGGCTTTGTAACAGGGTTTGATCTTGCAAGTCCACTTCAGCCACAGGTAAAGCTATTCTTAGCCGTTGGTCTTTGTGGGGGACTTTCGACCTTCTCGACCTTCTCAAATGAAACGCTAACCTTTATTCAAGCAGGTAATTGGACTGCTGCAGGTGTGAACATTGCAGTTAATGTTATAACGTGCCTGGTTGCTGTGTTTATTGGATTGAAATTATCAGCTGCTATGTCATAGTATATTAGTTCAAGCTTTTTAATTAAAAGCTAGATATCCTTCTTTTGGATACCTAGCTTTTTAATTTGTTTTCTTTTAAATGCCGTTACCGTGTTTTTTATTTTGTCATCTTAGGCAGCACAAAGAGTACGATTCCCATGGTAACAAGAGGGATACAAGCTACGTACACAAGTACTAAGAGTGCATTTTGAGCTCCTGCAAGGGTGCTCGTGGCTAAGTCTGTAGCTCCAAGCTGAGAGACCGCAACAACACCAGAAATGACGCTGGTTCCCATAGCGCCAAAGAGCTGCTGCATTGTGTTAATAACAGCATTTCCATCTGCCTTGCGGTCTTCCGGTAAGTGTCCCAAGGCTACCGTAAAATTGTTTCCCATCTGAAGTGCCTGACCAATGGCAAAAATAGCAAAAATATACGTAATCATTTCTACCGTAAGTACGTGAACAAAGAGCAGCAAAAGGAGCATGCTGGTAAGGCAGCAAAGAATGCCTGTAACAATAGGTTTTTTCGCTCCTAGCTTGTCTAAAATTTGACCAGAAATTGGTGCCATAACTGCGCCAATAGCACATCCTGGAAGCATCTGAGATCCTGCTGCAGTAGCGCCTGCACCCAATACTAGCTGGGAGAAGTTAGGAAGAAGATACGATTGACCAAGAATAATAAATTGCAGAGCAACAATAGCAAAGAGTGAGAGTACAAAGCTCTTCTCGCTAAATACCTCAAGATTAATGATAGGAATTTTTGGAGATGCTTCAGATTGATCTTGGTGTTTAAAGGAGTTTTCGTGACGCACAAAGAGCGCAAGTGAGCTCACAAAAATTACAATTGCGAGCAAAACAGGAATGCTAAGAAGGCCAAATGCGCTGGACTCGTCGATAACAAAGATGAGCGCAATAAAACTTACGGTAAGAAGGAACCAGCCAAAGACATCAAAAGAGATAACTTCAGTTTCATGGCTCTGTTGGACTGAACTAATTCCCAGCACAAATGCCACAATCAAGAAGGGGAGAAGACCCGCAAAAATCATTCTCCAGCCAAGATGCTCTGCAATCCAGCCACCAGCTGAAGGTCCTACTGCAGGTGCAACGGCGGTAACTAGCATGCCAATGCCCATCATGACACCCATGTTTTTAAGTGGGGCCTGTTCGGTGATGATGTTGAACATCAGTGGTAGCGCTAGACCGGTGCCAATTCCTTCTAAAATGCGGCCAAGCAGCAATAACATAAACGTTGGAGCAGCAAATCCACAGAGAATGCCACTGATATAGAAGATCATGGCTACGGTAAAGATACTTTTAGTTTTGAATCGTCTGTTTAAAAATGATGACATAGGCATGATAATGGCAAGAATCAAAAGGTACGAAGTAGTCATCCATTGCACTGTTGAGGTGCCAATGGAGAATTCCTCCATCAACGTTGGAAACGTCACGTTCATGGCAGTTTCTACGACAACTCCCGAGAAGGACATAATTCCTGTTGCAATTACAGAAAGAACAAGTTTTGCGTTGAGCTCTCTTTTAAACATACAATCCCTTCTTTTCTCGGCGGTACATCGTAACACTATTCAAAGTAGGTTTTATTGCTGTGGGCGTATTCATCATGGTTCTATAAGCAGGCAAAAAACGGGGCGGTTTAAAACCGCCCCGTTCTACTTAGCAATGTTGCGTGTTAGCAAACTGTTTATTTTGCTTTGCCCTGGTTAGCAACAGCGTTAATCTTTGCCTCGATGACAGCTGGATCGCCAATATAGTGCTTGTCAACAATGTTCCAATCCTTGTCAAAGGTGTAGGAGCATGGAATGCCAGTTGGGATGTTGACCTCAAGAATCTCTTCTGGAGTGAGGTGCTCAAACTGCATAACAAGAGCGCGAAGGCTGTTGCCGTGTGCAGCAATAAGAACACGCTTACCAGCCTCAAGCTGTGGCTTAATTTCCTGCTCAAAGTAAGGCCATGCACGAGCAATGGTGTCCTTCAGGCACTCAGTGTAAGGAAGATCCTCTGCGGGAACATCGCGGAACATTTCCTGAACGTGAGGATCGCGCTTGTCGCCTGGCTCAAGAGCTGGTGGCTGAACATCAAAGGAGCGACGCCAAATCTTTACCTGCTCCTCGCCATGCTCAGCAGCTGCATCAGCCTTGTTGAGACCCTGGAGTGCACCATAGTGGCGCTCGTTCAAACGCCAAGTCTTATGAACAGGAAGCCAGTTACGATCAAGCTCATCAAGAACATGATTCAGAGTGTGGATAGCACGCTTAAGTAGGGAAGTGTAGCAAACGTCAAAGTCGTAGCCAGCCTCTTTAAGTGCGCGGCCACCTGCTGCAGCCTCCTCGTGACCCGTCTCAGTAAGGTCAACATCGGTCCAACCAGTAAACAGGTTGAGCTTGTTCCACTCAGACTCGCCGTGACGAACAATAACGAGGTGCATGTACTGATCTTCAGCCATTAGGCTTCCTTTCTACGCGTCAAACTTTGTGCATCATACATGGTAAGCACTAAGTTTTAGGCAATAACTTCACATACAGGAGCAAGTCGTAAAACGCTTGCGTCTCATATTTTACCGCACACCGAAAAGTGCGTGTGAATCAATACGAAAAAGATTTTGTGAAGTTTCTTTCACCGCTTAACAGCTGGATGGGCGACAATTCCACTGTCTTTTTTTGAATTTATAGAAATAATGTAACTATTTTCTGTATGTATTTAATTAATGAGGGTATAGTATGCCTTGGTTAACAAATTGAGGAGTATCTGTATGAGTCCTATTGATATTTTGGTTGTTCTTATCGTCATTGCTCTTGTTGCTCTTTGTGTTCGCTCTCAACTTAAGAGTGCAAAAGAGGGTTCTTGTTCTGGTTGTTCTTCATCCAGCAGCTGTGGCACTCATCACGGTGGAGATGGTCACTGCGGCGTTGCTCAGAAAATGATTTCTGATGTTGATAAGGCTTTTGACGCTCAATAGGTCAATTGTCACAATTTCATTAACAATTTTTGCCATTCATCCGGTTTCAGGGAAGTGGAAACATAGCCGTAACAAGAATGTGTCATGGTAGTTATGATTCCAGTTTTCTGACCCGGGAGGACCGTATGAGTACGGATAAGAAAATTGACTATATTCTTCGCACGGTAGAGGAACGAGACGTTCGCTACCTGCGTCTTTGTTTTACCGATGTACTCGGCGGATTAAAGGCTCTCTCCATTTCCCCCGAGGAGCTAGAAGAGGCTTTTGTTGAGGGCATTGGGTTTGATGGCTCTAACGTTGACGGCTTTGCTTCCCAGGAGCAGTCCGATCTTCTCGCATTCCCTGACGCAGATACGTTCCAGATTCTTCCATGGAAGACAGATGACGGTGTAGTTGCAAACGTATTCTGCGATATTCAGACTCCTCGACGTGAGGCTTTTACAGGCGATCCACGCCTTGTACTGAGAAATGCTTTTATCAAGGCAGAAGACCTTGGCTATGTCGCAAATGTTGGCCCTAAGCTTGAGTATTTTTATTTTGTGAGCGGGACTGAGCCAAAGCCTATTGATCAGGCTGGATACCTTGATTTGAATTCTGCTGATCTCAGCCATAGTCTTCGATACTCCACGTCTCGTGCACTTGAGAATCTTTCTATTCCTGTTCAGTATTCTTTCCATGCAGCTGGCCCTGCTCAAAACGGCGTTGAGCTCCGTTATGCAGAAGCACTAACTTGCGCGGATAACATTGTTACTGCTCGTCTGGTTATCAGACATATTGCAACACTTCACGGTGTGTTTGCTTCGTTTATGCCAAAGCCTCTTCAGGGAGTTCCTGGCTCAGCCATGCTTTTGAATCAGTCGCTTCTTGACCACGATGGCGAGTCTCTGTTCTGGGCTCCAAAGACTGAGAACGAGGCTCACCTTTCTGAACTTGCTCAGCACTACATTGCAGGTCTTATTAAGTACGCTCCTGAGTACATGCTTATTACTAACCCAACGGTTAATTCCTATAAGCGCTTTGACCGCGACTCTATCCCAGCATATGCTACATGGGGCCGCAAAAACCGTTCTGCTATGGTTCGTATTCCAACGCACAAGCCAGGCAAGCACGTTGCTACCCGTGCTGAGCTGCGTATTCCTGATCCAACTGCAAACCCTTATTTGGCAAATGCTGTAACGCTTATGGCTGGCCTCAAGGGTATTGAAGAGGACCTCTCACTTCCTGAAGAGTTTGTGGGCGGAAATCCTGCTGATTATGGCGAGAAACTCCCCACAAATCTTGGAGAGGCACTCGAGCGCTTCAAACAGTCGGAGCTTCTCAAAGACGCTCTTGGTGAGCATATCTTCTCGTATCTGTGTGAGCGCAAAGCAGAGGAGTGGCGTGAGTTCTGCCTTACCGTCACTGACTGGGATACCCAGAAATATTACGCTGGTTGCTAAGCAACTATTCTGCTTGCGTTTATATGTACCTTTGAACCCTGTTTTGATTTTTTCAGAGCAGGGTTTTTGACGAGAAACCCTTGTTTCACGCAGAGAATGTAGCCTTCTTATTCGAATTGTTACCGTTTTATGAACTGAAAAAATTACTTTTACCTGGTCTTTATTGGATAGAATGACTAAATAGTAGTCATTTATACAAACAAATATAGCTTCTCGCCATTTTTATGCAATAAAAACGAGAAATATGATGAAAATTATAAGTAGATTTTTCATATTTGCTTCCTATAATTCATTCCAATGAATTTCAGCTCAGATTTATTCAGGAAGAGGCAAATATGAAATCGTCACTGGTTACTACCGTTAAAAAGAATGCCCTAAAGGGCGTAGCTGCTGTTTTTATGGCATGTGCACTTGTTGGTCTTATGGCTTGCTCGTCATCTAAGCAAGAAAATGCGCAACAGGGTACTACTTCATCCTCTGATTCAAGCTATACGCTGGTAACTAAGGGTCATCTGACTGTTGTTGCAGAGCTTGGTTTCCAGCCTTTTGAGTATTTTGAAGGCAACTCAACCACTCCTGTTGGTTTTGACGTTGATCTTATTACCGAGATTGCAAAAAGACTCAATCTTGAGGTTACGTACCTGCCAAACCAGAAGTTTGACACTCTTGTTCCAACTATTAAGCAGGGTGGCAAAGCAGACGTTGCTATCGCAGGCATTACCATCACTGACGAGCGCTCTCAGGAGGTAGACTTCACTACTTCTTACCTCGACTCCAATCAGTCCCTGGTTGTTAAGTCTGGCAGCACCGAGACCGAGCAGACGCTCAACGACGCCTCTAAGAAGGTTGTTGTTCAGACAGGTACTTCTGGCGAGGATTGGGCTAAGGAGAATCTTCCAAACGCAACTATCGTTTCTGTAGACGATGTTGCTGCAGCAATGGCAGGAGTCCAGACTGGTTTGTACGATGCTATGGTCATTGATCTGCCTGTTGCTTCCAATCTGATTAGCACTTCATATTCTGATCTGACTATTGCAAAAGAGATTCCAACAGGTGAGCAGTATGGCATTGCTGTTTCCAAGGACAATCCTGCACTAACTGAGGCAATCAACAAGGTTCTTGCAGATATGGAGAAAGATGGCACTATGGCCTCTCTCAAGTCCAAGTGGTTTGGTTCTAACATTTAGTTTTACAAGTTCAGCAAAAGTGCTTGAAGTCAGATTTGGCTTCAAGCACTCACTGTTTTCATCAGGATTTATCGCACCTCAAGCTCTAAAGGAGTATCACGTGATTGCACTTTTGCACAAAACTATGTCAGGACAGCAACTGTCCTTGTGCATGTCATCTGCGAGTTTCAAAGCTGAATCTGCGCCTCAGAGTACGGCTTATAATTCAGTTAAGTCAAAGCTCTCGCATAATCGTGCGTACTCCTCGCTGCTTGTAGTTCTTCTCGCTACACTTCTTTTGAGCGGATTGTTTTTTATGTCCTTGAGTACGTTTTCTGCTCAGAGCGCGTTTGCTCTTACCACAAATAAGGCAACAGCTAAGTCAAATCAGACAGAAGGCAATGGCGTTATCGGTGGCAAAGAGACTCGTTTGACCTGGGAGGGAACAGTTGAGGACGAGCAGGTATCCCAGCTGGTCTTGGAACTTCCAGAGAGCTCTGATTTGCAGAGCGCAACTACTAAGGTAACGGTTCTTTCCGGTCTTACGCGCGAGAAGATCCAAGCAACAGCAAGCGTACAGGGAACGCAGGTTGTGATTTCTTTTGCAACACCGGTAGATGCTCAAAAGCTGATTCGTGTAGAGATTTCCGGCATGAAGTTTCCTGCTGACGGCGGTTCGTACACTGTTGAGGGAACGTATACCACAGAGCAAGGGACTCAAAAGCTTGCCTCTTCTCCTGAAATCACCATTATTTCTAATACGCCTGTTCAGGCTCTAGTGAATTGGCTTGATGCTCAGCCTTGGGTTGAAGCGTGGAATTCAAACAACTTTTTGGGCATGTTCTTAAAGCCTCAACTGATTGTCTCTTCAGTTGTGATGCTATTTCCAGGATGGCTCGTTTGTCTTGCAATTGTAATTTGTGCCTATCCTGTGGCCATTGTGCTGGGAATGGGCTTTGCGCTGCTGAAGATTTCCAAGAATCCGCTCCTGCGTGCACTTGCGGTGGTATATATCAATTTGTTGCGTGGAACCCCATTTTTCCTGCAGATTTATATTCTGTTCTTTGGTCTACCCATGCTGAATATTAATTTGGATACTAATTTGCTTGGCTTTATTGTGGTCGCTATTAACTCATCTGCGTATCTTTCAGAGATCTTCCGCGCGGGCATTCAATCAATCCCGCAGGGTCAGTATGAGGCAGCAAGCTCTCTTGGTATGAATCGTTTCCAGACCATGACGTTTATTATCATTCCTCAAACTATCCGCCGGATTATTCCGCCTCTTACCAGCGACTTCATTACGTCCTACAAAGATACCTCACTGCTTTCTTCTGTGGGTGTTATGGAACTGATGATGTTTGCTAAAAATCTCACCACCTCAACTGGAAACATGACGCCATATATGACGGCTGCCCTATTCTATTTGGCAATTACTCTGCCACTTATTAAGGTAGTTGGCAGTATCGAGAAACGCATGGAGCAGTCAGAAACAGGCAAAACAGTAAGCGCTTCAGCAAGTAAGACTCAAGCTCTTTCCAAGGAGGAAAACTAATGTTTTTCTTTTCTTTCAAAAAGAAGTCGAACACAGAACATCCTGCTTTGGATGCTGAAGTTGCTGCTCAAGAGGCATTTAAGCGTGATAAGCCCCTTACTAACCATGCTTTTGAGGCAGGTGAACATCCTATTGTTCGTATTGAGCACCTCAATAAGTCGTTTGGATCAACACATGTTTTGAATGATGTAAACCTTACCGTCTGGCCAGGTGAAGTAGTGGTTGTACTTGGTCCTTCTGGCTCTGGCAAGTCCACCATGCTTCGTTGTATCAATCTACTGGAGACTCCTTCTGCAGGTCATATTCTTATTGAGGATCAAGAGATCACAGGCACCAATGAAGCTGAGGTCAACGCCCTTCGTAGAGATGTCGGAATGGTCTTTCAGCAATTCAATCTGTTTGGTCATTTAACGGTCAAAGAGAACGTAATGATTGGTCAGATAAAGGTTCTAGGAAAGTCAAAAGAGGAGGCAGAGGCAGAGGCGCTAAAGCAGCTGGAGGCTGTTGGCCTTGCCGATAGAGCGGACTTCAAGCCTGGCGCGCTTTCCGGTGGACAGCAGCAGCGTGTAGCAATCGCTCGCGCCGTTGCTATGCATCCAAACGTACTTCTGTTTGATGAGCCAACTTCCGCGCTTGACCCTGAGCTTGTTCGTGGTGTTTTGGATGTCATGCGTAATCTAGCAAAGAACTCTGGCATGACCATGATTGTGGTAACGCACGAGATGGGCTTTGCAAAAGACGTGGCAGATCGTGTGGTCTTTATGGAAGGGGGAGTGGTAGCTGAGCAAGGAACTCCTGATGTCATCTTCAACAATCCACAAAACTCTCGAACAGCTGAGTTCATCGGCGCTATTGCGTAAAACCTATACTTTTTCAATTAATGCGCAAACTTTAAAAAATAAATTAGGGCGAGAAAATCTTCTCGCCCTAATTGCAGATAATGAGGTATATCTGCTCTTTATTCGCAGCTTGTGGTATGCTTTATAAGATTAAGCTTATTCTAGGGGGAATCGATGCATCACAAGAATATTCTTCTTGTATCTGCAACGACACGCTTACATGAACGTATGCGTGAACTTTCACATGTCATTGATGTGTCTATTGCTCTTGCAAATGCAGCTTCATTCTCGCAGGCAGCGGCTTCTGGTCATACCTTTGACTTGATTATTCTTGATCAAAAAGACCTTTCCCAGGATGTTATTAGCACGGTTGAGAATTATTCTGCGCAAAATGGCGGAATTGCTCGCCTGTTTGTTGCTGACCTTGATAATCTTTCTAAGTTTGTTCTGCCTGTTCAGGGCAAGAGTGATTTTATTTTGTCTACTGCAACTATCCAGGAGTTTAGTCTCAGGTGCTCGCTGCTTTTGTGGCCAGGTACCGAGAGTACTTCTAGAGACTTGGTTATTGTTGACAATATAAAGATTAACCTGGCAACGTATCAGGTTTATATTGATGAATCTCCCGTTGATCTTACGTATATGGAGTATCTGCTGCTGTCATTCTTGGCAACCCATCCGTCTCGTGCATACTCGCGCGAGGCTCTATTGCAGCGCGTTTGGGGCTTTGAATACTGCGGTGGTACCAGAACAGTTGACGTCCACGTAAGGCGTGTTCGCTCAAAGATTGGTCCTCAAGCAGCCGCTCATCTTGAGACGGTGCGTGGCGTAGGCTATCTGTTTAGAGCATAAGCGCAGCTACAGAAAGTTTTTATTACAGTTTGTGCACCCAAAATTTATTAGTGCAATATCTGGCATGTTTCCCACAACGAGAAACGAATTTTTGTCCGGTATAACGGGTAGAATACACATATTGAAAAATTGATGTTTAGCGCAGAATTATTTGCGTTAGCTGTTTGCATCAAAGTGATGTTAAGGAGGATGTCTATGGAGAACCAAGCACATGGTTTAACCACAGATTCCACTGTAAATAAGCGTTTCTCGCCAGTTGAGCAGACTGGATTTATGTCTATGTTCAAAAGCTCAAGTGTAAAAAGAACAGCCTGTGCAATTGCTTTTGCCGTTGCTTGTGTTCCTACCATTGCTTTGGGAGAGGGAATCTCTAAGCTTCCTGCAGTATCTGGTCAGGCAACTATTTCTCAAGCAGCAACGTCTCGTCCTGCTGCAGAACCCACTGATACTAAGACGGCAGAGACGGTAGCTTCTAAGGTTTTGCCTTCGGTTGTGTCCGTTAAGGCTACCAGCGATTCATCAGGCTCAACCGGTTCTGGTGTTGTATTGAACACAAATGGAGACATTCTTACCAATTACCACGTCATTGAGGGCATGGACACCTTCTCCATTTCAATTAACGATAAAGAATATGTCTGTACCGTTGTAGGTACAGACCCTACCTCTGACCTTGCTGTTCTTCATGCTGACCTTAAGGGAGATAGCCTAACTCCAATTGAGATTGGTAACTCCGATAACCTGGCTCCTGGTAGTTGGGTTATGAGCGTTGGTAGTCCGTTTGGTCTTGATCATTCTGTTTCTGCTGGCATTGTATCTGCACTTTCTCGTGGCGATATGCTTGAAACAGAAGGTGGAGAAACCACTATTTATGCCAACCTCATCCAGGTTGATGCTGCTATTAACCCAGGCAATTCTGGCGGTGCCTTGGTTGACTCTAATGGTCAGCTTGTAGGCATTTGTACACTGTATTCGTCCGATACCAAGTCGTTTGCTGGTATTGGTTTTGCAATTCCTGTTAACTATGCCATTGATATTGCAAATCAGATTCTTTCTGGTCAGCAGGTAAAGCATGCTTATATTGGTCTTTCTATGCAGACTGTTACTCCACGGGCTGCAAAGCGCAATAATCTCTCAGTAGATTATGGAGCTTATGTAGCAGGTCTTCTCGATGATAGTCCTGCAGGAGATGCTGGTATTAAAAAGGGAGATGTCATTATCTCTATTGGTGGAGAGCGCGTAATTTCTGCTGATGCGGCTATTATTGCCGTTCGCTCTCACAAGATTGGAGAGACAGTTCCTGTAGAAATTATGCGTGGAGAAGATCGTCTTACCATCAATGTCACTCTTGGTTCTGATGAGACGCTTTCTTCTATGAAAGAGAAAGAAAAGAATAGCAAGAACGAAACAAACAACGTTGATGATAAGCAGGATCGTACTGAAGATGATGATTCCTATAGGTATTACCGCCAGCAAAACTATTGGGAAGAGTTCTGGGATTACTTCACTAATCCTTATGGAGATAAAGACGTTGATTCCGATAATCCATTTGTGAATATTGTAGAGAGCATTACCAATAGCATTGCAGAAGCAATCTACGGAATTTTTGGTTAACACTCAGATTGCGTTTGCTGTGTTTGCGTTTGTTTGTTCTGCTATGAGTTAGGGGAGTCTTGTGGATTTGCTTGTGCTGTTAGTTTTGGCTGTAGTTGTCATTGTGCTTATCGTGAGCCTTGTCACACTTTCTTCTAAGCTTTCGCAAGTAAAGACGCTGCAAGAGCAAAGTCAAACATCATCTGCAGAGCTTATAAGAAGTTCCCAAGAGTTGGATCGTCGTGTTACGGATAACATGGCAAAAATGCAAGAGCTTATGGATACAAAGCTTGAGAAGGTAAGAGAGGTAGTTGATCAAAAGCTCACCTCAACACTGCAAAATCAGACGAAGCAGACTGATCAGCGCATTGCTCAGCTTGATGCTCGCTTTGATGCTTTTCAGCGTCGTGTGGATGACAATATGAAAGCAACTTCCCAGGCTTCAACTGAGCAGCTTGGTAAGGTTAGAGAGACTGTTGACAAACAGCTCAGCGACATGCGTAAAGAGAATGAAGCAAAGCTTGAGCTTATGCGTCAGACCGTTGACGAGAAACTCCAGAAAACGCTTGATGAGCGTATGACTCAATCGTTTCAGCGCGTATCTACGCAACTTGAGCAAGTTCATCAAGGCTTGGGAGAAATGCGCGGCCTTGCAGAGGGTGTTGGAGACTTAAAGAAAGTTCTCTCTGGCGTTAAAACTCGCGGAATTGTTGGAGAAATTCAGCTTGGCGCAATTCTAAGAGACATTCTTTCTCCAGAGCAATATGAAGAGAATGTTGCCACCGTCTCCGGTTCTTCTGAGCGCGTCGAGTTTGCTGTTAAGTTGCCTGGAGAGTCAGGGGAGACTGTTTGGCTTCCTATTGATTCTAAGTTCCCAGGAGATACGTACGAGCATTTAGTGGATGCAATCAATGCAGGTAATGAGGAGGCGATTGCTGCTGCTAAAAAGGGCCTAGAGACTCGAATTAAGGCAGAGGCAAAAGATATCTCTACAAAGTATATTGCTCCACCAGAGACAACTAACTTTGCTATCTTATTCCTTCCTTTTGAGGGGCTTTATGCAGAGGTAGTCAGTCAGACGGGACTGCTTGAGCAGCTACAGAGAGAGTATCGCGTCAATGTATGCGGTCCTTCCACCATGGCCGCGCTTCTTAATAGCCTTCAGATGGGATTCCAATCCGTTGCTATTCAGAAGCATGCCGACGAAATTCAAAAGGTGCTCTCTGCGGTTAAGACGGAGTTTGAGACGTATCAGGCTCAGCTTGAGAAGGCTCAGAAACAGATTAGAACTGCAGAAACCACCATTGATAAGATTCTTACTACTAGAACAAAGGCTATGAACCGCAAGCTTAGAGGTGTTACTGCATTAGAGAGCCTTGAAGATGCACAGAGTACTTTAGGTCTTGTTGAGGGAAGTGTAGAAGATCAAGAGGATGATGAGTAACGCGTATTTTGAGTGCTGACATTTTTTTCATGGGTAGATAAAAAATAGCGGCTTCGGTCGCTGTTTTTTGTTGTATAGGAATACCGTATAGGGGTATACTGTTTATAGAAACTAATACCCCCTTAGGGTATATGAAGGAGGATAGATGGCTCAGAAAGACGGCCAAACACAGGAAAGTTGTTGTCATTGTGATCACAAGGCTACTCCTCGCTCAAGCGAGCTTAAAAGTGGGGTTTCTCGCCGTATTAACCGTGCAATTGGCCAGCTAAATGGCATTAAAACAATGATTGACGAGGATCGTTATTGCGGAGATGTCCTTATTCAGCTTGCAGCAGTTGAGTCTGCGGTTAAGGCCATCTCAAGAGAAGTAATGCAGGATCACCTGGAGTCTTGCGTAGTTGATCACATCCAGTCAGGTGATACAGAAGTTATTGATGAGGTTATGGACCTCTTTAAGCGTTTTATGTAAGGCGGCGTTATGGATCAGAAAGTTTTTGATGTACAAGGAATGACGTGTGCAAGTTGTTCTGCGCACGTAGAGAAGGCGGCAAACTCTGTTTCTGGTGTCTCTGAGGCTCGCGTTAATCTGCTTAAGAATTCTATGGAAGTTGATTACGACGGTAATCCAGATACCCTCAAGCAGATTTCTGACGCAGTAAGCAAAGCGGGCTATGAGGCAACACCTCGTAGCGACAAAAAAGATTCTGCCGCAACTACTAAGGCAGATGCTACTGATGCTTCAGAAAAGGCGGTAAAGCAAAAGAGGATTGAACTTATCTCCTCAATGGCGTTTGCCATTCCACTGTTCTATCTTGCCATGGGTGAGATGATGGGAGCACCTGTTCCATCTGCTGTTTCTGGCATGAATGGCATGATGAACTTGGCTCTTACCGAGCTCTTGCTCTGCATTCCTATTCTGTTCATTTGTCGTCACTATTTTATTGGTGGATTTCGCTCGCTTTTGCATGGCGCTCCTAATATGGACTCGCTCATTGCGCTAGGCTCAGCAGCGTCGTTTGCCTACAGTGTTGTCAGTTTGTACCAGATGGCAAACGCTTTTGTTGCAGGAGACATTACTGCAGCTCACCAGGCAATGCACGGTATGTACTTTGAATCCGCAGGTTTGATTCTTGCTCTGATTACTTTGGGCAAGTTCTTTGAGGCTCGCGCAAAAGGTCATACCACAGGTGCAATTAACGCACTTATGAACCTTGCTCCAAAGACGGCCATTCTCGTCAAAGATGGCGTTGAGCAGGAAGTTCCTGCAGATACCGTTGTGGTGGGAGACGTGCTTGTGGTAAGGGCGGGTCAGTCAATCCCTGTTGATGGCCAGCTCACCGAAGGAGAAGGATCTGTCGATGAGTCCGCGATTACCGGAGAGCCCGTTCCTGTAAGTAAGACCGTTGGCGATTCCGTGACAGGCGCAACGGTATCTACCGGTGGCTGGTTTAAGATGCGTGCCACCGCTGTTGGCGATGACACTACCCTTGCAGGCATCATTCGCCTGGTTGACGAGGCAACAAGCTCCAAAGCACCTATCGAGCGTCTTGCTGACAGCATTGCTGGTGTTTTTGTACCTGTTGTCATTGGAATTGCGCTGGTCACGTTTGCGGCATGGTTTGTCTTTGTGACCCCCGGTGACTTTGCAGTTGCTTTGTCGCATGCTGTTTCTGTTTTGGTTATTTCGTGCCCTTGCGCACTTGGCTTGGCAACTCCTACCGCCATTATGGTGGGCACCGGCCTGGGCGCTTCAAATGGCATTTTGGTCAAGTCCGCCGAGGCGCTTGAGGGTGCAGTTAGAGCAACCGTGGTTGTTCTTGATAAGACGGGAACACTCACTGAGGGCAAGCCAAGCGTAACTGACGTACTTTTTGCAGATAGTACCTCCGAGAATCAGCTGCTTGAGTACGCATATGCGCTTGAGCAAAAGAGCGAGCATCCACTTGCGCAGGCAATTGTTACGTACGCTCAAGAGAAGCTAGGAGAGTCTGCAGGCAGCTCTCTTGATGTGCAGGAGTTCTCACAAGTTGCTGGCGGCGGTCTCACGGCAAAGGTTGGCGAGAAACGCCTTGTAGCAGGTAACGCTCGTCTTATGGAGCAGGAGGGTATCAGCACACAAGAGCTGGCTTCCCAGGCTCAGCAGCTAGCTGAACAGGCAAAAACACCGCTGTACTTTGCGCTTGAGGGTAAGCTTCTTGGTGTCATTGCTGTAGCCGATAAGGTTAAGCAGACCAGTGCGTCCACCATTGCTCGTCTTCGTGCTATGGGCATCAAGTCCGTTATGCTCACCGGTGATCAGGCAACAACGGCAAACGTCATTGGTAAGGAACTGGGCGTTGATCAGGTTATCTCTGACGTCTTGCCAAGCCAAAAAGAGTCTTACATTAGGCAGTTCCAGGACGCTGGAGAAAACGTTGTCATGGTAGGCGATGGCATCAACGATGCTCCAGCACTCGCGCGTGCAAACGTGGGAATTGCAATTGGTGCAGGTACTGATGTTGCTATTGAGTCTGCTGACATTGTCTTGATGAAGTCTGATCCAGCTGATGTTGCAACTTCAATTGAGCTTTCTCGCGCCACCATGACCAACATCAAAGAGAATCTGTTCTGGGCACTGTTCTATAACACTATTTGTATCCCTGTTGCTATGGGCCTGTTGTATCCATTTGGTATTTCGCTGAACCCTATGATTGGTGCAGCTGCCATGGGCTTCTCGTCAGTCTTTGTTGTATGTAATGCACTGCGTCTGCGTACCTGGAAGCCATAGAATACTAGCTCAGCAACTCATCAAGACGCTCATGATACAAAACCAGTCATTGACGTTCAATCTAAGTCCACAAACGACGCTTCCGCGTCACAGAAGGAGGAATCTTATATGGAGAAGAAACTAAACGTAGAGGGCATGTCTTGCCAGCACTGTGTTGCACACGTCACACAGGCTCTTGAGGCTGTCGAGGGTGTCTCTAAGGCAACCGTTTCACTTGACGAGAAGAGTGCTGTAGTTGAGCTATCTTCTGATGTCGCTGATAGCGCATTGGTTGATGCTGTTGTTCAGGCAGGATATGAGGCTACTATTGCCTAAGGTGGGCAAGTAGACGATCCTTCTCGCTAGAATTACTAAATACCGCACGTGCAGCATTTTCAGCAAGTTCACGTGCGGTATTTTTGTCTAGACCGCAGTGCTGTTGTAAAAGCTCAAACTCGCGCGAGAGGGTAGTGTTGGAGACAGTCATGTTGTCCGTGTTGATAGTAACCGTCAGACCTGCATCAAGCAGTTGCTCAAGAGGGAAGCGCTCTATTGACTCAAAGATACGCGTCTGAAGGTTGCTGGTAGGGCAAATCTCAAGAGCAACATTTGCAGCCTTGAGGTCCTGGATAACGCCTGCGTCCTCCAAAGAGCGAACACCGTGACCAATACGTTGTGCGCCAAGTCGAAGTGCAGCCTTGATGCTTTCTGGACCAGTAGCCTCTCCCGCGTGAATAGTAAAAGGAACATCTTTTCTTTGTGCTTCAGCAAAAAGTGACGAGAAATTCTCTGTGGCAAAGAGCGCTTCTGCTCCTGCTAAGTCTGATGCTACGACGCCATTTCCAAGGTATGCTGCCGCTAGATCAATTGACTCTTCATTTTTGTGCTTAAGCTCTTCACCTGTGCCACGCATAGCGCAAACAATATACGCTGTGTGGAGCTCTGACTGTGGGTGCTCTGCATAGAAGTCAGCTCTACCAGCAAGAACAGCCTCAAGAACTTCTTGCTGAGAAAGACCTCCTGCAGTAAGACTTCCTGGTGCAAAACGAGGCTCTGCATAGAGAATACCCTCTGCGTCAAGCTGCTCGTGGAATGCCTTTGCAACCGTACGAATGCCCTGTGCTGACTGCATAAGCTTGAGCGGCAGCTCAAATGTTGCAAGATATTGGTTAAGATCCTGGCAATGAGCTGGGACTTGCATCTTTTCTTTGAGTTCAGCCAAAGAGAAATCAAGTCCCGCATCTGCTGCAAGTTGAGCTGCGGCAGATAGTGGAATTGATCCATCAAGATGAACATGCAAATCGATAAGAGCACAGGAGCTCATGGCGCCTCCTACAAGAAACGTATGCTATGGCGCAAAGAGCGCAAACTAGATAGCTACATCATACGGTAGGGAAGTGGCATTTTCCAAATCGTTTGCAAGTTTTTCAAACTGGTATCCATTGATGCGCTCGAGTAGATGTACCTCATCAGGCAAAACGTCATAGTGAATCTGTGAACAAATAGCGCAGGCAATAGACCCAATGGTGTCTGTGTCTCCACCCATTTCCGCAGCTATTCTAGCTGCTTTAGAGACTTTTCCTTGAGAGAGCTTAACTACCGCAAGAACTGCAGGTATTGTCTCTATGGTTTCATAACCACAGCCGCAGTAGTCGTAGATGTCTCTTGATGCTGCTAGGGGAGCCTCTAGGTTTTTGGCACCCTCGCAAAACTCCAGCGCCATGATGCACTTTTGATACATGCTGGGCATAGGCATTTGTGTACCAATTTTTGTGTAGAGAGCTCGGTGTCCGTAACTTAAAGCAGTTTCAAGAGCGTCCTCTACTGTAAACGAGTTTTCAGAAAGACCTCTGCTTATGGCGGCAACAATCATTGCTGCGCCCATGATAGCTACGTTAGTTCCATGAGTGGGAAGCGCAAGATCAGTAACGCTGTTAATGAGCGCATGTTTGTCTTTCCAGCTAACAATTGAAGCCATCGGCGCACATTTCATGGCACATCCGTTAGTGGTTCCAAGGCGACCACACGTTTTAAGCGAGTGGCCAGAAAGTCGATTGGCTAACGCAACTCTTGTGGAAGGGCCAACTACCTGAGCAGCGTTTGGCTCTGTTGCCACATAATTTTCTAGTGCATCAAAGTAGCGGGATTGGTTAAAAACTCCCTGGTTATCAATGATGTTTTTAGTCAAAATGATTGCATTTGCTGTGTCATCTGTAGTCTGACCTGCGGTAAAAGGTCTTCCAAAAAAGTCATTTTTAGGTGGATTTGAAAGACTTTGAACTCCATCAGGAAATGCAAAATCGATTTGGTGTGGTGACATCATCTCTGTTGGCATGCCATAGGCGTCGCCATAGGCAAGGGCCGTAAGCATCCTATAGAGTTTAATCTTTCTTGCCGTGCTCATGTTACTCACGCTTCTTCATGTTAGAAGAACGTGATGTTTTGGCTCTGCAGAGACTCTTGTTACCTGCAGAGATAAGCTTCTCATAGCAGCATGCCATGATTGCTCCCCTCAATTAGATATTCTCTGTCTTTGCAGATGTTTTTCTGTACCGTAAGGAATACCTCACTCCTTAGATCCTTACTTTCCCAGCTTGTAGTCGCAATACAAGCTAGATGGCTCAGACAGAAAATATCTCCCCCAAGTATGTTTAAAGATATCAAATATTTAAGTATTACTACAGGGGGTAAGGCTTATTAATCGGCAGACGGTAGCTGAAGAGAGCTTAGAGGTAACTTGCTCACAATAGTGACTACATTCTGTTTTATATTCTCTCTAACGTACTGAGCCATTGCTGGGTAAAATGGATGGTAGCAATCTGAAAGGAATGGACATGCCCGCAATTTTGACTCATGACTTCTTTGGTAAGGATGCCTTTGATATAGCTGCAGGCAAACTTGGTTTTTCTACGATGGAAGAGCGAGAAGCTTTTCTGTTGGGCAACCAAGGTCCAGATCCGCTGTTTTATTTAGCAGCAGATCCGCTGCTGCATCGCTACGCTAAATATGCGTCGATCATGCATAAAGAAAAAACGCCCGAACTTCTTCTTTCTATGCGAGACGCAATTGCGCCTCTGCCACTTAAAGATGTTGCGGTTGCTCGCGCCTATATTGCGGGATTCCTCTGCCACTATATGCTTGATTCCACTGCTCATCCTTTTGTCTATTACTGGCAAAACATGCTTACCTCTCAAGGTGTAGAGGGCTTGGATGAATCTGCTAAAAATCAAGTACATGCAGAAATCGAGAAGGACCTTGATGAGGCAATTCTTTACGCCCATCTTGGTAAAACGGTAGCTACCTATAGGCCTTATAGCGAGGTTTTGAAGGCATCGCTGCATACGCTTTACGTTTTGGATAGAGTGTTTTTCTTTGCGTTGCTATGGACGTATGAAAAACCTACCGATACCAGGATTTTCTCGTCAGCTGCTGTTGATTTTAGGATTATCCAGCATCTAGCGTATTCGCCGACAGGTAAGAAGAGAAAGCTACTTGGTCATCTTGAGCGTACCTTTGGTACGAATAGGTTTTCTTTGATTGAGGCACTCTCTCACGGGGCAAGGGAATCTTCTGATTCTGATTTTGATAACAGAGCGGGAAATGAGTGGACTGATCCTTTTACGGGAGAGGTTCGCAAAGATAGCTTCTGGGATTTATATGATCATGCGCTGGCAAATGTACCGTATGCACTTGACGTTTTCTTCTCGCCAGACTTTAATCTTGATACTGCAAAAGAGCTTACGCAAAATCTGAACTTTGATGGTCAGACGCTTGCAGATGAAGGTTCGACAGAATAGGTTTTTGTGGCAACGTACGTTTTTTCTGATATTCACGGTCATGTGGAGCCGCTTAGGCGTGCTCTAGAGCGTATTAATCCAACCGAGTCAGACGTGTTCTATTGTCTTGGTGACATGATTGACCGTGGTCCTAGCTCGCTTGCCACTATTAAGACAATTCGCGCGCTTCCAAACTGCACGGTTTTAATGGGCAATCATGAGCAACTTGCTCTGCAAGCGTTGAACCCAGAAGCTGACGTTGAAGCTCAGTTTATGTGGCAGATTAACGGAGGAGAGGCAACGCTTGCTGAGCTTAAGACACTCTCTGAAGAAGAATATTGTGAGTTGATTAACTGGCTGCAGGCGCTTCCTTTGTACGCCACAGTTGAGGTCCAAGGTAGAGATTTTGTTCTGGTACATGCGGGAGTAAAGTCTAATGGGGTTCCCTTGCCAACCGCCTGGGATAAGACTTCTTTGGAACAGTACTTAAGTAAGCAATCTGAAAATGATCTTTTGTGGATTCGTGAAGAGTTTTGGCAATATCCTACGGATTTCCGCACGTCAGAAGCAGCGTATCCCGTTGTAATTTGTGGCCATACACCCACGCCTTTGTTAGCAAGCTTTGGTGCAAAAAACTTGAACCGCAGTGCCACCACTCCTGATGGCCTTGCGCAATGGGTCCAGTCAGATGGCGATAAGTGGGGAATTGACACAGGCACTACAGGTGGAGCCGGCTACGGTCAAGTAACTGTACTGCGCCTTGATGATCTGCAGGAGTTTGTTGAGCCGCTGCAAGAAGGCGAGTAATCGTGGCTGCAAACAGACCTCAGTCTGCTGGCGATGCTGCCAAAACTGTGCTTACGCATGTAGAAAACACGCTTGATCCCATTATCTTCCCGGACTCTCGTGTGCTGCTTTTGGGATCCATGCCTAGTCCTAAGTCTCGAGAAATTGGCTTTTATTTTGGCAACCCTCAGAATAGATTCTGGCGCGTAGTTGCCGCGTTATATAGCGAGAAACCCCTCACGTCCAAACCTGAAAAGATTGACTTCTGCAAAAGACATCATCTTGCTCTTTGCGATGTGCTTAAGGCTTGTGATATTAAGGGTGCAAGCGACGCTTCTATTGCAAATCCGATTCCGCACAACATTGGCGCTCTTATTCAAGATTCATCAATCTGTGCCATTTTTACGCTTGGTGGGACGGCAACAAAATTTTATAAGCGCTACGCGGAGCAACAAACTGGTATTCCTGCACGTCAACTGCCCTCTACAAGTCCTGCCAATGCCCGCATGTCAGTTGATGATTTAGTGGAAGAATTTTGCATTATCAAAAAATTTACAAATTATGAGTTGATAATATCCTAGTTGTGACTAGGATTATACGCATGCGAATTATGGCTACGACATACACTGCACTTTGTACATGCACCGCGATGTGTCTGGTGCCCGGGTCACATGCGACCAGGGTGTAAGTGTCGTTGAGCAAAATTTTCCTGGTATAGACTCGGGCGTAAAGCTATTTTGTAACTCTTGTGTGAGCATTCGCACATCCCGAGAGGATTTATTCGCATGGACTGGAGCTTCATAGGGGAACATATCCCACTGTATGCAGAAGCTGCAAAAATAACGCTTACTATCTCTTTCTTTGGAGTTCTCTTCTCACTTATCGTTGGTTTGGTAAGTGCTCAGATTTCGCTGACAAAAATTCCTGTTTTAAGTCAGCTTAATGCTGTTTACGTTGAGCTTTCCAGAGGAACACCCCTGCTAATTCAGTTGTTTCTTATCTACTTTGGCCTGACTAAAGTTGGTCTCAAAATGGATGCAGAGGTAGCTGCTGTTGTGGGTTTAACGTTTCTTGGTGGCTCCTATATGGCAGAGGTGTTTCGCGCAGGCTTTGAATCAGTTGCAGCTATTCAGTTTGAATCTGCACAGGTTTTGGGCCTCTCAAAGTTTCAAGCACTCCAGCATGTAATTCTTCCACAGGCACTTTCTGTAGCTATTCCTGGCCTCGTTGCTAACGTCATTTTCTTGATTAAGGAATCTTCTGTTGTTTCTGGCATTGCTTTGGCTGACTTGATGTATGTAACCAAAGACATTATCGGCATGCAGTACGACACTACAGAAGCCCTCTTTATGCTGGTTGTTTCTTATGTGATTATCCTCGTTCCTATTTCTTTGTTTGGCAGCTGGCTGGAGAGGAGGCTTGACTATGCCCGTCGATAATATTTTGTTGCAGGAAGGAGTAATAACGCGCCTTCTTGGAGGTCTTGCAACAACGGTGCACATTGGCCTTATCTCCGTGGCGCTTTCTATTCCTCTTGGTATTCTCGTTGGACTTTTTATGACATCCAACAACAAGGTTGTTCGTGCAATTCTTCGCGTTTACCTTGAGATTGTTCGTGTTATGCCTCAGCTGGTGCTGCTCTTTGTGGTGTTCTTTGGTACTTCTGAATGGTTTGATGTCAACTTTGATGGCATTGAAGCTTCACTTGTAGTTTTTACCTTCTGGGGAGCCGCCGAGCTTGGAGACCTAGTACGAGGAGCGTTGGAGTCAATTCCAGCGTCTCAGTATGACAGCGCGTTTGTACTTGGCCTTTCTCGCCAGCAGACGTTTATTAAGGTCATTTTGCCTCAGGCTTTCAAACGCCTTTTGCTACCAGCCATCAACCTGATTACACGCATGATTAAGACAACGTCACTTTGTAATCTGATTAGCGTGGTTGAGCTGCTTAGAGTTGGTAGTCAGATCACCGATTTTTATCGCTTTAAGTTCCCAACTGACGGAGCACTTTGGATTTACGGAGCTATTTTCTTCCTGTATTTTGCTGCCTGCTTCCCACTTTCGTATCTTTCACGTAGGCTTGAGAGGAGCGCCTCACATGAGTAACACCGTTTTAGCAGTTAAGGACCTCACTAAGGTATATCCCTCAAGTCAGAAACCCGTGCTTGATAAGATCTCGCTCTCCATCAATAAAGGCGAGGTAGTGGTAGTGTTAGGTCCTTCTGGCTGCGGTAAGTCTACGCTGCTTCGCGCTATCGTTGGCTTGGAAGACATCCAAGGGGGAGAAGTTCTTCTCCACAATCAGGTTATTTATGGCCAGAAGAGGGAAAGCACCGCAGCTGGTATTGGAATGGTTTTTCAGAGCTATGACTTATTCCCAAACATGACAGTTTTGAAAAACGTAATTCTGGCTCCTCTGGTAGCGCAGAAGCGCTCAGAGGATGAGGTTTTGGCACAGGCAGAAGAACTGCTGCGTCGTGTGGGACTGTGGGAGAAGAAAGACTCCTACCCATCAGCTCTTTCCGGTGGTCAAAAGCAGCGCGTGGCAATTGTTCGTGCTCTTATGACTAACCCTGAAGTTCTTTTGCTGGACGAGATTACTGCAGCTCTTGACCCCGAGATGGTTCACGAGGTTTTGCAGGTAGTTATGGAGCTAGCAGAGCAGGGAATGACCATGCTGGTGGTAACTCACGAGATGCGCTTTGCTCAAGCAGTTGCTGATCGAGTCATCTTGATTGATCAGGGACACATCGTAGAAGAGTCGTCCGATGCACAAGAGTTTTTCTCGGCACCTAAAACAGAGAGGGCACAAGAGTTTTTGCGTACCTTTGAATTTGAACGTGTACATAAGTAAACAACGTGTTTTTGCACGTAGATGATGTAGTAATAGATACAATTTGTTAGGATTTGAAATGAACTTCTTTGAAAATACTTCCGCTTCTCTTTCTCGCCGTGCTTTCCTTGGTGCAAGCGCACTTTCTGCTGCAGCTCTTCTGGCAGCTTGCAAGAAAAAGGATTCTGACGGAGCTCAGGGTGGATCTTCTGATACAGACTCAAAGTTTAGAACCCTTGATGACATCAAGAAGGCAGGCACGGTAAATATCGGTGTCTTCAGCGATAAAGCTCCTTTTGGTTACGTTGATGCAAACGGTAATTACGCTGGTTACGACATTGTTTTTGCAGAGCGCCTTGCAAAGGACATGGGCGTTAAGATCAACTACATTTCCACGGATGGACAAAATCGCGTGCCTTTCTTGCAGTCAAATAAGGCAGATATCATGCTGGCAAACTTTACGGTAACTGATGACCGTAAAGAAAAGGTTGATTTCTCTCTGCCATACATGAAGATTAAGTTGGGCGTTGTTTCTCCCGCTTCTGCACCAATTACTGATGTTTCTCAGCTTGATGGAAAGAAGCTTATTGTTTCTAAGGGAACCACAGCTGAGGTTTGGTTTGCTAAGAACGCGCCTAAGGTTGAGCTGGTCAAATTTGATAGCTATGCTGATGCGTATAACGCACTGCTCGACGGCCGCGGCGATGCTTTCTCAACCGATAATACCGAGGTACTTGCATGGATTAAGTCTAACCCTGGCTTTGTTGTTGGCATCGATGATCTGGGTGACTCTGATACCATTGCCGCTGCAGTTCATAAGGGTAACTCCTCGGTGTTGGAGTTTATCAACAACGAGATCACTGGCCCTCTTGTAGAAGAGAACTTCTTCCACAAGGCTTATGAAGAGACGCTTGCTCCAATTTATGGCGATGAAGTAGATCCGAATACCATGGTCGTCGAGGGTGGCAAACTCTAAGTTTTAGACGCTGAGTCGTCTTTAATAGCTCAAATACACTCATTTCGCGAGAAGGCCTTGCAGTTTGTAAGGTCTTTTCGCATTTGTAGCTAAATTGTTAATTTGTACAGTACTTTTTAAAAATGTTTCTTTGTGCTGATAAAGTAGGTCAAATATTTTTTGACCAATTAGGGCAAAGGAGCTGATAATGGCAGCTGAACAGCAAAAGACAACTCGTAAAATTGGTGTCCCTAGGTTTCCTGGCGATATTATGCTTTATCCGCTTTCTGTAGGTCTACTTCTTCACTCATTTGTTCCTCATGTTCTAGAAATTGGTAGCTTCACCACTGCTGTTGCTAAGGGAGCTCCTGCAATTGTTGGCATTGTTTTGCTGTTTGTGGGTGCTTCTATTGATCTTAAAACAGTTCCCAAGGTTCTGAAAACTGGTCTGACCATTCTTATTCCTAAACTTGCCATTGCTATTGCCTTTGGTCTATTTGTTGCTAAATTTATGGACGATAATTTCTTTGGTCTTAATGCACTTTCTATCATTGGTGGCATTACTTTCTGTAACGTTGCTCTCTACATTGGTATTACTGCTGAGTATGGAACTCCTGATGAGCAGGGTGCGGCTGCAGTTTTATCTCTTGTTGCTGGTCCTGCAGTTACCATGATTGCTCTAGGCGCAGCGGGTGTTGCAGCAATTTCTCCTACCGCACTTATTGGTACGCTACTTCCTCTGGTTCTTGGCGTTGTTCTTGGTAACCTCAGCCCTTTTATCAGGGGACTTTTGGTTCCTGGCATTAACCCTTGTATTGCCGTTGTTGGCTTTGCTCTTGGTTGTGGCATGAGTGTTGAGAATCTTATTACTGGTGGTCCATCAGGCATTCTCTTAGCAGTTCTCTGTATTATCACGGGTATCCTTACTATGCTTGTTGAGCGTCTTCTTGGTGGTTCTGGTAAGGCAAGCCTTGCTAGCGCGACTATTGCAGGAACCGCAACAACCACACCTGCTGCAGTTGCTGCCGTTGATCCAACGTATACAGCTCAGGTTGTTGCAAATGCAAATGCTCAGCTTGCGGCGGCAGTAGTTATTACTGCACTTGTAGCTCCTGCGTTTACTGGTTGGCTTGATAAGAAGTTGGCAAAGAAAAATGATGACGCCGAGGTGCAGACTTCAGAAAAAGTACCTGCTACTGAGTAGTTAAGTAAGCTTCATATAATGCATATGAAAAACCCTCTTCTGTGCAGGCAGAAGAGGGTTTTATTCACCGGTTAAAGAAAATAAATGATGTGGCTTATCTCAAATATAAGCGCAAGTATGAGGGAAACTAAGAACAAAATTCTTACCCATTTTTTGATACCGCTTTTAAAAAAGACATAAAAATCGATAACCTCAAGCAGAATTGATGTCACAAAAAACAGCAATGGTGGAATAAATCCTTGTTTCCACAGTAGCCGCATTCCCTGATAAGTCAGAAAACTGACCAATATTACAATACGAACTGTTTTTCTAGAAAACTGTTCTGAAAAATTAAAAATCTTATCGTTAAACATATCTGTTGCCTCCTTTTGGACAACAAGAGTAGTTCATTTGATGCTAAAAATTATAATACTGTTTAATTAATCTCGTAGTATATAACTATAGTAATTTAACTTGTGATTGAAGGTGCCTATGGAAGTGGGAGAGTGGAGCATTAATTCTCCAGCATCCAAGTTTTTACTTGGTGCACCATGGTCAGAGAAACTTGTTCACGGATGGGTTCATCCGCTGCGTATTTCTCCCAATCAGCTTAGAGTCATTGGCTCTTGTTCTTCTTGGCACCCTGGTCTTTTTAAACAGATGGCTGCTTGTACTTCAAATATTTTAGTTTCCTTTACCACGGACAGCTTAGAAGTGGTACTTGATTTAAAAATTGATGAACTTCCTACGGGTACCGCCTCTGTTTTACAGTTACTTAAAACAACGTATTTGAAAAAGCTTAGTTCCGTATTTGTAACGGTTGACGGTAAACCTTACAAGAACTTTTCACTTGATGATGCAGGTGAGCATACACTTTCTATGCACCTAGAAACAGAAACCTCTGAAGATAATCTTGCTAGACTTCCAGGTTTTAACGACACGCATCACGTTTGTGTTTACTTGCCTTGTTTACAGAGTGCTTCCGTTAAAAATCTCCGTGGCAACGGCACGTTTTTCTCGCCCGATGAGCCTAAGAAGAAGCTGGTGGTGTTTGGCGATTCCATTGCGCAGGGTTTTGTTGTGGAGCGACCAGATAAAACTTGGCCGCGCAGCCTTGCTAAACGCATGAAGCTTGATGTAGTTAACCAGGGAATTGGTGGACAAGTTTATCAGCCTGGCTCGTATACGTTCATTGAGGATGCTTCTTTAGTTGTTGTTGCACTAGGAGCAAATTATCGATACGAGAAATGCTCAAAATCACAGGTAACATACGACATTCAAAATTCGCTCTGGCAGATTTCTCAGATGTATGCGGATACGCGTGTGGTTGTTTTGACGCCTACTCCTTATTTTGAGGACGCGTATCCCACGCACCCTTATTCTTGTTATGCTGAGGTTCCTCAAATAATTGAAGAAGTTGCTGGTAAGTTTGGTTTGCAGTGCATCTCTGGAGAAAAACTGTTGCCGCAGGAGAAGAAATATTTTGCTGACGATGTGCATCCAAATTCAAAGGGAGCCGCACTGTTGGCAAAAAATCTGTTTGAAGCCTTAAAACAACCAATTCAAGATAGTCTTTTTTAGACGTCAAGTCTCCCTAGAAGCTCTCTCAAAATTCAACACGAGTTTTTGTCCGGTGAAACTTCTACACTAGAGGTGAAAAACATCTAGAGAGGATACACATGAATATTACTAATCCTTATGCACCTCATTTGACCGGGCAACTTACAGAAGAAACTCAAGCCCTTGTAGCTGAGCAAATTGCTAAGGGCACCTTAAGTCCTTATGCATGCAAAAATGAAGATATCATTCGCCGAGATACCACCCATGATCAGGCATCTCTTTTGCGTCCGGCTTTCATGCGAGATGTCGAGAAGATCATGCATACTCCTGCATATAACAGGCTAAACGGCAAAACACAGGTCTTCTCGTTCCGTTCGCATGATGACATTACGCGCCGCGGCCTTCATGAGCAGCTTGTTTGTAGGGTTGCTAAAGATATTGGACGTGCCCTTGGCCTCAACCTTGATTTGATCGAGGCAATTGCTCTTGGTCATGACGTGGGACATACTCCTTTTGGTCATGCAGGGGAGTATTTCCTCAATGATATTTATCACGAGCAAACGGGACGTTGGTTTTTCCACAACGTACAGAGCGTGCGCGTGCTTGACGGCCTCTATGCAAGAAACCTCTCTTTACAGACGCTTGACGGAGTAATTTGCCATAACGGTGAGTTTGAACAGCAGATACTTCAAATGAGTGATCTTTCAACTTTTGATGAGTTTGATAAGGTGGTAGAAGATTGCTGGGAGAGAGGTCCTCAGGCTATTGCACACCTGCGTCCTATGACGCTTGAAGGTTGCGTCATGCGCATCTCTGACATTATTGCGTATGTTGGAAAAGACAGACAGGATGCGCTTCGTGCGGGCGCTGCTACAGAAGAAACATTTGATGATGGTCTTGGCGGCGCCTATAACGCATGGGCCACTTCTGCTTTTGTTGCAGATATTGTTCAGAACAGCTTTGGTAAGCCTCAGATTTCTCTTTCTGAAGACGCCTTTAAAGAGATGAAACGAGCAAAGCGCGAGAATTACCAGAAGATTTATGGTGCATCAGAAGCCAATGGTGATTTCTCTGAAGACATTAAGCGCCTGTTTGAGAAATTGTATGAGTACGAATTATCTTCGCTTAAATCTGGCGATCAGAGCCTTGCAATCTTTAAGCATCATATTGAGCCGGTGAGTAGGCACCTTTCTAGGTACGGCCATACGTATGACTGGAAGAGTGACGTGCATCGTACTGTTGTTGATTTTATTTCCGCAATGACCGATGACTACTTTGTGGCTACCTGTGAAGCACTTTTCCCAGAAGCTCAGGAGCTCTTTCCAAAGAGAAGCTACTTTGCAGAAGGGGTACGTGCGTAAGACTAGTGTTTCGGTCAAAGTGCAATAGTTGGGTCACTCAAAGAGCATTTGTGTTGAGCGGGTTTCTCGCCAAGCTTTTATGTTTGAGACGGGGTAAAATAGCTGCATGGATACTTTATTTTCTGGCATGGAACGTGCCGCTAAAAAAGCTAATGCACCACTTGCTGCTCGCATGCGTCCTACCACGCTTGATGGATATGTTGGTCAAGAAGATGCGGTTGGTCAGGGCTCCTGGCTGCGTAAAGCTATTGAGCACGATACACTCTCGTCCGTCTTGCTGTATGGTCCAGCTGGCACTGGTAAGACCACGCTTGCACACATTATTGCACATACAACACACGCAGAATTTGTAGAAGTATCTGCAATTACGGGCACTGTTAAAGATCTTCGCAGAGAGATTGAAGCAGCAGAATCAAGGCTTTTAACAGCAGGTAGAAGAACTATTCTGTTTATTGATGAGATTCATCGTTTGCCCATGTCAGTGGAAGAGGTGCTTTATAGTGCCATGGAGGACTTCTACATTGATATCATGATTGGGGCGGGTGAAGGCAGTCGCAGTGTTCACTTGGACTTGCCACCTTTTACCTTGATTGGTGCGACGACACGAGCTGGGATGCTCTCAAATCCACTGCGGGCACGTTTTGGGATTACAGGTCATATGGAATACTATGCCCACGCTGACTTGACAGAGATTGTTGAGCGGACAGCAGATATTTTTGAGATGGAAATCACCCATGAGGCAGCT
>ERZ772957.34-NODE-34-length-113653-cov-5.145487_pt1 | contig 113653 bp, 113 predicted proteins | sample MGYA00580682_ERZ772957 | MGnify/ENA primary metagenome ERZ772957 (study PRJEB29015, sample SAMEA2737921) | human oral metagenome | biome: human oral; feature: human-associated habitat; material: dental | place: China | collected 2025 ... | reverse complement strand
TTCCTCATACTCATCATTCAAGCCGATTTTCTCTTTGACTTCTTCAAAATCTACGGGGAGCTTAAACCAAGCTCCCACGAGTTCCCCCTCGTTATATTTGCCGAGGTTGGCAATATATACCTGCATATCGTCCATTCATTTTCCTCCTCTCTAAGCTCCAATAATTTTATTGAACAGCTCCAGTAAAATGTCCTTGACACCGGCTGCGTTGAATACCAGTCCTACTGCAATAATCGCAATGATAAGAAAGCCGATAAGTTTGGAAAATTCACGCTTAAAGCCAAGATATAAGCCAATCACAACAATAGCTAAAAGCACCAGTGATTGTGCGTTCGATAAAAACCAGTTATAAAGATTTTGTCCAAAGTTCATTGAAAAATATTCTCCTCTCTGTTAAAAATGAATTTGTGTCATACAATGACATTTTTGATATTTGCTGACTGTTGTTTGAGAATCTGCTTATGCTTGTCCGTCAGCTTTGCATGTGCAAGCAGAGTATTTACCGTCTGTGTCTGATTGATTTCGTCCAGCTTTAGTGCCACCTTTAAGGTAGGAGCGACCTGACGAGCCAGCCAGTTTAGCGTTCGCTCATAGGTATAGGGTTCCGGTTTTGTCGTGAGTTTTAAGCGGTCACGGTGATTGCCGATAAACCAAGCCCATTCATCATTCAATTTCCAGTCACAGCGAGGTCTGTTATCATCCCTGTCTACAAAACGGATATAGCGGTTGATAATCTTAAAGGCGGTCTGCTCCGGATTGTCAAAGATAAGCAGGTCACGAACGGCATAATAGGCACGCTCATTTTTCAGACGGATTTCAAAGCGGTTTTTCACTTCCGCTTCACGGATGGGAATATGATTCTTCCTGTACTGCTCATAGTCCTTTTCATAAATGCAAAAGTAAACTTCGCTTTGAAGAGAACCAATATAGAGAGTATTTCCCATACATTCCTTTTCATCTTTGCGTACCAGTTCACCGCTTCGGTAGCTTTTGAAACTGCGAAAGACGGAGATACATTCCTCATTCCTGCATTTTTCGGTAAGCATGGGAATATTCAAAATGCCGGTTCTGTCATTGATGGCTAAATCCAGTCGCTTCATCACACCGCCAGCCGATAAGGCGTCCATGAAAAATTCATACCAGCTTCGCTCCTGTGCCAGAAGATAGGCTTCAAACTGTCTGCACCCACGTCCCTTTAGTTCTACCAGCACACCCTTACTAAGCTCCGATGAACAGAGAACAAATATATCTCCTAAAGCGTAATGCTCCGAATAGGAGTAGAAGCCGTAATCCTCATGAAGAAAATAGGACAGCTTTAATCGCAGGATTTGTTCTACCACATATCTGACATCTGTTGTCGGAAAGCGAATCCTTACATAGTCAAAAATAAGCTCAAGCGGAGAGTTAGGATTGAACCGTTCCAAGGTTTCAAAGAGTACATGTTCCAGTTCCTTTGACGGTATGACTTTCCCTGTTTCAATATCACTTAAATACTGCCTTGTAATACCTGCTCCGGTTGCCAGACGGCTCTGTGAAATACCATAAGCCAATCGTGTTTCTTTTATCTTTTCGATATGATTTTCTTTCTCCAGTAAAATCCCTCCTGTCTAAAAAGGCAGATGTCAACTTTGAAAGCTCACTTGACACCTGCCGTAATTTCTATAATCCCTTGTCCTGTAAAGAATAAGAGATGATAAATAAATTGTTTTTTGTCGATTTGTACCCCCCTGTTAGATACGGGGGGTTGAATGGTTGGCGTGGCTGCCGCCACACCAACCGGCAAACCGTCCGCACGGCAAGGCTTACGCTTCGCACGCCTTTTGTGCGTCCTGCCTGCCGTCTGTGAGTTTCCGTATCTCCTCTAAAAAATCATGTCCTTTGGGAACAAGGGGCGTATAAAATTCAGATATGACGCTTGTTCCCACATCAACATAGCCACGCCCTTTGATTTGTTTTGAGAAGAAATCCTTTTGCACATCACTTCCAAACATCATGCCGTATCCCATTTCAGACATACGACCTAAAGCTACTCTGAAATGAAACTGGTCACGGATTCCGTCGCCAAGGTATTTTGCGTCCGGTCTTTGACAGGCTAATATTAGGAAAAATCCTGCCTGACGACCTAACATGACAATCTGCTTTAATTTATTTAAGACGGCAGTATTCTCCTTTGTTCCCAGCATTTCCATGAAAGCGACATATTCATCAAAAATCAGGAAATGAGCCGGAAGCCCCAAGTAGGAATAATTTTCGCCTGTTTTATAGTTTTCCATTTCTTTCATGGCGAGGCTTCGCTTCACCATTTCTTCATAGAATCTGTCAATGCAGGAAAGGATATCTTCCTTTTGAAAATACACCTCTTTCATAACAGAGCCTAAGTCGGCAAGATCGGCATTTTTCGGGTCAAGGATATACAGCTTTGCATTTGTACGGAGCAGGGCTTCAATCAGTGTCAGGATAAAATAGGTTTTACCGCCGCCTGTACCACCGGCAATTAACATATGAGGGAGCTTGTCATATTCCCACCATATATTTTTCATAAGGCGTAGCTTTCCGCTTTTTGCCTGTACCTCGTCAATGGAAATACGATTGGCAATCATGTCATAAAGCAGGGTATATTCCACATAGGAATCTTTCAGCTCCTTTTCGGTCAGCTCACAATATAAGCCGCTCTCCAGCTTTTTCTCCAAATGCAGGAGCTGTTCCTGATACTTGCCCAGCGTAATTTCTACACGTATCTGAATCAGACCGTTTTTCATGCGGTAATAGACTTTCGGGAAGTAGCTTATCTTTTCTCTTGTCCGGCTGGAAGAATCTTTAAAAATCCCCTCTGATTTTACCTGCTTTGCTTCATACCATTTGTTTTCCAGTATCATTCTGGCTAATTTCTGACGATGATAGAGCTGTTTTATCCAGTCATAGCGATAGCGTTTAATCACCAAAACAAGCAGCAGGCAGATAACACCGGAGCTAATACAGCTTATGGAAAGATAGGGAACATTGATTTCACCTGCTTTTGGTAAATGAAAATCCTGCCAGTTTATCTCTGAGATTGTCTTTGCATGAAACAGGGCAACAACAAGAATAAAAACCGGCAGGAATATTGATACGGCTGTATGAAAGACCAAATCCTTATCGCTTGGTCGAATCCGTTTACCGGAAAGAAGCCACTGTTTCATGTGCCTGTTTCTCCTTTCGATTTGCGTTCTTTACCTTACTTTTCAGATATGGGTTCTTTTTTAGGAGCTTCCCTCTTGAAATTTCCTGAATCCTTCGCCGGCACAATATCATCTGCCTTGATATACCAGTCCACCTCTGCTCCCTGAAAGGTTGCGGTCGCTACCGTATCGGCTACCGGATTGATAAGCTCTACATGTGCGTTATAGTCAAATTCTTTCAGCGGAACGCTTGCAGGAATGCTCACCTGAATCATTCGTCCCTGTCCTTTGGATTTGAGGTCATAGGTACGCTCCTTAATTTCTTCCGAAAGCGTGCCATCTTCCTTTTGAATGCGTACCTCACGGCGAAGTGCGGAGAATTTCAACTCTCCAAATGTCGCTTCCTTTTCTAAGACGATACCGTTTGCTAATCTCATTTCTTTTCCTCGCTTTCTATGCCTTTATCATGTCGTCGGCTTCCAGAATGTAATTGGTAAATCCTCGTGTGCCGATTTTATATCCCTCTGCTCTGATACGGGGATGGATGAGTTTTACTTTTTCCTCAAAGGCAAAGTTCTTTTCGCCTGCTTCTGCCGGAAGTATCACGATAATATCGTCTGCTCTCTGCACATCGGAATAGAGGTTGTAGCTTCTTGATAAGACCGTAAGCTGTCCGTTGATTCTTCTTTGTATGACTTTATCCTCACCGGCAAATTCTAAGTTTCCAAAAGTCTTTTCCATGTTGGGAATAACAAATTTTAGTTCCATATTTTTTCGTCCTTTCTGTGATCTATTGATTTTTATGTTTTCAGCGTATCTTTCGTAGGAGAACGACATTTCCTTTCCAAAGTTTTTCTTTCCATCATTATCACGACCTTTCAAATTAAATACAAAAATAGACACCTCATTGTTGAAGTGTCTACCTTTATGAATATTCAATTTGTGCTGGAGGTATCTATTAAATCTTCACCTTTCAAGGAAAATCGTCGTACCAAAGCTCATTCATACGTAGTAAATCAGTAGTAATTTAATTGGTTTTATCCTTGATAAGGTGCAGTGTCTCCAGTGTTTATGCAGATAATTGGGATTTTATGATGTTTTTAGGAATACAAAATTACCCCTTCACTTTGTTATATGCATGATATGCAATAATACTTGTAAATAACTCATCAAGAACATCTAGATCTTGTTTCTCACAAATACTCTTTTCATTTATATGTAGATGCAAAAAATCATACAGTGGTTTTAAATTACGATCTCTACCAGCATTGTAAGCAGCCATCGGCAACAGGAAGAAGAGCTGGCTGCGAACCTTTTCAAAATTCTCTTTACCACTCTGGGATTTAAAATTCTTTATCTGATCCAAAATCTTTCTAAGTTGATGATTCGTGATACTTCTGAACTTCCCAGCATAGACATCAGCTGTCCCATTCGGCAATAACATTTGTCCCTTATTATGATAGTATTTTGCTAAAGGTATTTCTATCTGAGGTTCTGCTTCAGTAGTATACCCTTGCTTTCTTCCTTGACCACCGTTACCCCATGGTCTATTGTTTCTAGCATCATATCCCATAATTAACTCTCCCTTGTTTGCATAATAGCAAGTTTCATCTCAACAACCAGTTCGTATACTTCTTCAATTGTATTTTTTGTAGCAATTGCTTTTTTCAATTCACATCTAATGCGTTCATTTACAACATTACGTTTTAATGAATACATCAAAAGTGGAATACTGTGATAATATTCATCAATATTATTTACATCCAAAATACTCATCATATTGTAGAAACAAGTACGCGAGATATACTTTTTATCTATGTATTCTTTGAATACATTTACTGTTTCGAGTACATTTTCATACCGTTCTAACTTTATTGTTCTATCCAACAGTGTGATTGCATGTTTTCCTTTTACTTTTTTAGAGGCACTTAAATTCTCTTCAGCTTCCTTTATTCCCAATCGAATTGGTTTTGAAGGTGACATAATCGTAATGCCTCCAGAAATATTTAGATTTCTATTATTTGTATATTGATGAAATGAATGATCTATTTCTCTTGCTAATAATAGAATGCCTGATGCAGGTCCAATAATAACCAGATCATCACCACCTGCATAGTTTATATAAAACATATTTTCATTATCAGTATTTTCTTTAATATTTGAAATTAGTTCTTTAGACACCTTTTCACATATATGAATTAAATGATAGCCGAAAAACGTTTCCATCAATCTACTCAAAGTTAAATATTTCGATAGTGATCTAGTTTTACTTAAGCCAAATGCAAATATAGCACCAAGATTATCTACATCCATTTTAAGAATTCCTAATTTCAAATCACCATATTCTTCTTTGCTTAATAATTTTCCGGAAATATCTTCAAATGGCAATATATTTCTATTCTTCTGAGGAGCAAGATTAGCAATCCAACGAGTATTTCCTAAACAGGAATGATTAATCGATTCAATATAATCATAGCCATGCTTTATAACCTGTTTATATGAACTAACATCTTTACTATCGATAAGATGCATGCGTTAATCCTTTATAAGAACAATATTAAACTTTATCATAGCTTCTCCAATATCAAAAAAATGTATTTTGGCGTTAATCCTTTATAAGAACAATATTAAACAGTGTAAAATAAGCCTTTTAGAAATTCAATAATCAAAAAAGTATTACATTACACCTATAAATTACAATATTTATTCGACCACCTCAAGTTTATAAGCGAAAATAATTAACAATTTTCCCATTAAACTAAGGGGTGGTCGAACTTTTGGCACGATTAATAAGGTTTGTAACCTTATATTTCGACGAGAATATATATGTATGTATCCCATCACCAATAAACAGATATCTATATAAACTCTGTCTATTTGGCATGTTTAAAAAGATAATCATATTCTCTTGTATGATATAAAACAGGCACTATATGCTCAAAACAATAGATACATTATATTGAGGGTATAAACTTTGATACATCATTTGGGTAAGCTATTGCAGTCGATAATACTATATTGCTAGCTGAAATTGATTCATTTTTAGAATTAATCCCTTAAAGACTGTGTAATCTTTTAAATACTTCAAAGCTAAAAAACACTCTGCAAATATATGCAAAGTGTTTCTTTGGCTGTTGTACTGTCCAATCCAGCAAATTAACGCTTGGAGAATTTGCACCTGCAAATAATCCGTATAAATAAAGGAGTTGTGTTAAAAACTGCTACACGTTGCCATTGACGCAACTCCTAAGAAGACTTTTCACTAATAAATCGATTTAAAACGTTACATAGCCATACCAATGGGAATGGTTGATGTGAAAGGATAATAGAATGCAAAAATGTAAAGTAATTGCCATTGCAAATCAGAAAGGTGGTGTAGGCAAAACAACCACCACTCTGAATCTTGCAATTGGTTTAGCAAAGAACGGATTTCACGTTCTTACCGTGGATTTTGATCCACAAGGCGATCTCACCTCATCCCTTGGTTGGAAAAATAGCGATGAGATGGATCACACTATAGCTAGTATGATGGATTCTACCATAAAAGACAATGATGCAAATTTTGTAGGTACGGTACTTCATCATCCGGAAGGAATCGATGTTATTCCTTCAAATATTGATCTATCAGATTTTGAAACCAGATTAGTGAATGAATTTGACAGAGAAAACATATTAAAAAATTGCCTTGCTCCTATAAAAGTATCTTATGACTATGTATTAATAGACTGCCCTCCTTCTTTAGCAATGCTTACAATCAATGCTTTATCAGCAGCGGATGAAGTCCTTATTCCTGTTCAGGCACAGTATTTGCCTGCAAAAGGTATGACAAAACTTCTAAGAACTGTCAGCAAAGTTCAAAGGAAAATCAACAGTAATCTCAAAATTGCTGGGGTTGCAATCACACTTGCAGATTTGAAAACAAACCTTGCCAAAGATACTATCGAAATGATTCATGAAAATTTTGGTCAGCACTTTAAAGTTTTCAATTCTGTTATTTCTGTTGCTGCCAAAGCCAGCGAAGCTACTGTCAGTGGAAAAAGCGTATATTCCTACGCAAGAGATTCCAAGGTTGCAGTTGCTTATGACGAACTCACTAAAGAAGTTATACATGCAAGCAAAGAAAAACGCAGAAGTGACTTAATACGATAGGAAAGAGGAAATAATGAACAAGAATAATCAAGTATTGTTAACAGGAACACTCCACACAGATATTGAAGTAAAACAATCAACAAAGGGACAATCTTTCACCAAATTTCAGATAGCCTGTTCTCGTGAAACCGGAACATGGAAAGATTATATCAGTTGCATCGCCTGGGGTAACCTTGCAGATCAAATGTACAATCTAAAAAAATCCACTCCACTCACCATCAAAGGCAGCATCCAAACTGGATCCTACATGAAAGATGGAAAAAAATATATACAACAGATGTTCAGGTGACAGATATCACTCTTATAGGATATGATCAGCATGAATAGAATCAATTTAAAAAAATGTCCGATTTGTGGTGAAAAGCCTACCATTGAAATTTCCTGGAACAAGCCAAAAATTCATGGACGCTATGGATACAAAGCAGTTTGTATCCACTGTAATAACGAAACTGCAACATTTGCAAATTATAAGGATGCAGTTGGAGCATGGAATATGCGACTCTGCACTAATACGCATCAATTAAATCTCTTCAATTATATGGAGAATGCTCATGAGTAAGAAATTTGAATTTGGACTACCTGCTTATGATTCTTTATTCTCAACTGAAGAAGAGCGACAAGATGAAAGATTAGAAAAAGTCATTTCTCTACCTATTAATAATATAAAAGATTTCCATGATCATCCCTTCCATGTTGAACTAGATGAAGACATGCTGAAGCTAATTGATTCCATTAAAGAAAATGGAATGCTGATGCCTGCTTTAGTACGTCCTACGAGCGATGGTTCCTATGAGATGGTTTTAGGCCATAGACGCAAATTTGCCATGAATTATCTTGGCATGAAGGAAATGAACGTCATCGTTCGTGATTTGGATGATGATCAAGCAACCATATTAATGGTAGACAGCAATATCCAGCGTGAAAACATCCGCCCAAGTGAAAAAGGTTATGCCTATAAAATGCGACTTGAAGCAATGAAACATCAGGGAAAACGGATTGATATCGAAAACAAAGATATTCCTGTTGAATACGAAAAAAGTTCTTCCAACCAACTTGGTTGGAAGTCAGAAAGTGCTGCAAAGCTAGGTGAGCAAATCGGAGTAAGTATGAATCAAATCAGAAGATTCATTAGAATAACCTATCTGATTAAACCATTACAAGACATGGTGGATGGATGTCAAGAGAATGAAATCAAGATTGCTTTTAATCCTGCTGTCGAACTTTCATATCTAACAGAAAATGAACAAATTGAGCTGGCAGATGCCATCATTGAAAACAATCGAACTCCATCCCTTGCACAATGCCAGGAATTCAAACGATTAAGTCATGATGGGCAGTTAACTACAGAATTCATTGCTGAAACGATGGAAGCAGAAAAACCAAATCAGAGAGAAAAATTATCATTCCAAATGAAAGAGATAGATAAATATTTTCCAAAAGGATACTCACCAACCAAAAAGAAAGATGTCATTATTCGACTATTAGATAATTGGGTAAAGAAGCGTGAACGGGAGGATGCAAGATAATTGCACATGCGCCACACAAATTTGCACCTGCAAAATGAAGACAGGATTCTAAGGGGTTGCCTGTCTTGCCAGATGCAACTGTAACTCATGGTTTCCCCCTAAAACCCCTTTCCAACCTAACCAAGTATATTTACCTAACCAAAGAATAGACCCACTATACTGTGGATAAGTATTACTGCAGTAGTAAAAAAATACTACTAGAGAGAATTTACTATGAACAAAAATAAAATATTTGAGAATCTGAAAAAACTATTAAAGAAATCTAACAAGAAAAAATATATTGCACTTCTTGTTGTACTTTTGATTGCTGTTATCTCTTGGATCATTGTGACATTTAAAATGCAGCCAAAGGATACAGAAATACACCTTGAAGTTTTAACTAAACAGATAACATATTCTGAAGATGCAATACCTGTGGACCCTATAAGTCTTATACAGATTACACGCGATAAACAATCAAAGAAAACGGAGAAATCATTTATTGAAGAAGGATTAAAAGTCAGTTGTTATCCAGAAGTAATTAATACTTCCAAGATTGGTACTGTTGAAGTATGGTTCACCGTAGTAGACGAGAATAACCATGATAGTACACAAAAGGTTTCAGCAGAATTTGAAGTTATTAACGAGAATATACCAAAATTCGAATTAAAAAATAAAAGCATTACGATTCAAGTAGATGACAAATTTGATCCGTCTGCTTTCGTTAAGAATTCAAGTGGTGCAGAATTAGTAGAAACGCAACCCGAAGCAAAAAGTGATGGCACATATGATGTTGCATGGTATACCATCACTTCTAATGTCAATTCAAAAAAAGCTGGCTCTTATTCTGTGAAATATCACGTTGTAGGAACAAATGGGACTTCTGCTGATTTTGAATTAAAAGTCAAAGTTGAAGATAAGAAAACTACAGAAAAAGATGACACAAATGAAAAATCTAAATCAGTAACAAATGACACTGCAAATCCGAAAAAAGCAACTGATTCATCAATTTCAACTAACACTTCAAAAAGCAATAACACGTCTGCTAACAACAATTCTTCTGCACAGGTAACTGGTGGTGATTCATACAACGGCAAAGAACAAACAGTTGGTTGCACAGTAACAAAAGTTCATCATGATGCAATTACCAAAGAAACAAGTTATCAGGTATGGGTAGAAGATCAATCTGAAACAATAGAAACCTATCTTCAATGTAGCTGTGGTTCACGTTTTAATACCCAGGAAGATGTGATGGCACATATTGATTCTATGGAACAACAAGAGGATTATGGGCACACATATTCTGTTGTAACTAATACCATACCAGCAACAGGGCATTATGAAACTAAAACATCAACCGAAATAATCACACCAGCCTATGATGAAGATGTTTGCAAATAAATAACGAAAATTTCAAAAGAACAAATGGATGATTTGGTAATATTATAAGAAGAATTTATTATAGGTGTATAATAAACTTGTAGAAGAAGGATTGAACTATGTGCAGAAAAGAAATGGATGAATTTTTAGGTTTGTTTTCAATTATCCCATTTACTCCTAAAGATCCTAATGATCTTTCAACTAAACCTTATGTACAGCTTTTAAAAGAATCAGAAAAAGGTATTTTAAGCAATGAACCATATTTATACATTTTTAAAGATTGCCCCGAAGAAACAAAGAAGAAAATAATAAAAAAATGGCAACAAGTCTATAAAGATACAAAAAAAAGACATGAAAATGGTATTTATTCATCAAAGGATTATTTTTAAATTATATAGTTTAAATTAACATTTAAATTTGAGAATAATCTTATTCTCTTTCTTAAAACACAATACTTTCCAAATCATTTTTATGGATGGTGGATTTTATCCTCCATCCTTTTCTATTCCTTTTTTACATAGAGAAACAGTCTCAGTTTTTCTATGTAAGAGGGAAAGTATGGAACGAATCAGAGACTCGTAAATGTAATTCATTCACGCTTCAAAACAAATCTAATGAAAGGAAAAGACAATGAAGAAAATAATAAAACGAATAAAAAATGGCCTTCTCACTGCCTTGGTTGCAATAGGTTCGATTTTCTCGACTCCTTTAGCCTCGTCACTGGTCACAGAAATCAATGCAATCAACGCTTCAGGAAGTTATGCTGCTACTTTTGATGCGGGCGTAGAGCTTGTAGGCTCTCCATATAGCACCGCAAACAGACTTGGCCATAACAGTTTTGATTGTTCAGGTTTTGTAGATTACCTGTATCACATAACCGGAATTGATGACACTCCCTACAATGCACGCTGAACAACAGTAGCATGGTGCAATGATCTTCAAAGTACTAGCGGTGTTACATGGAGCGATGGAACACTTGGAAACATCAGCTCACTTCCAGCTAGCAAAGGCGACATCATTATGTTTTATGCAGACAGCAGCTATTCTCCTGCTTCTTCACAACATATGGGTGTTCTAGCTGACAACAATACAATGGTCAGTGCAGTTTATCAGGGTGTAACTGTTCAAGGATTAACTACAGCTGTAAATGGACATCTTTATGTCCCTGCAGGCCACAAAGATGGAACATATATACGTATTTACCATTTACCATCCGACAGAAATATTATGATTAATGCTTCTAAAGCATCTGGAAACACATCCATTACAGATACCTGTGTTCACGCTTATTCTTTAAATGGTGCGGTCTATGGCATTTATAAGTCTCAATCTGATGCTGATAACAATGTGAATGCTGTCGGTCAGCTGACAACAGACGCAAATGGAAAAGCATCTACAAGTTTCAAGGTATCTCAGGATACAAAGCAACTGTGGTACAGAGAACTAACTGCTCCAAAAGGATACTATCTGGATTCAACTTCTCGAGCATTCAATATTGGAGATTCCGATACAGTGAATCTGAATTTCACAGATCAACCAGGAAATGACCCTTTCCGTATCACTCTGTAAAGGTCAGTGAAGATATTCCTGTAACAGATGAAAATACAGCTCCATTATCCGGTGCTCAATTTACCATCAATTACTATGATGATCAGTATGCAAATCTGGAAAATCTTCCAGCCAAACCAACAAGATCCTGGATTATTGCAACAAAATATGACAACAACCGTTATGGTGCAATGTTAAGTGAAGATTATCTAGTTGATGGAAGTGATCCGTTATTCTATGTTGGAAAGTTTGCAACAATTCCTGTAGGAACGCTTACCGTTGAAGAAACAAAGGTGCCTGATGCAAAGTACACTGATGAAAATGGTGTTGACCGAGATATCTATTCCATCACAAATAACTTCTATGCAGGAAAGATCCAGCTGAATCAAAAAGATGGAAAAGTTATCATGCACATCACGCTCAACTAAAAGGGTGATCTTGCCAACCTCCGTGGAGGTAATGAGTATACCGTTTCCGAAAAACCAAATAAAGGTGGTTTTAAAGTTTCAAAAATTGATGATGAAACAAAGTTGATTACACCTCAGGGAAATGGAACTTTCTTAGGTACTACCTATCAGGTAATCAATGAAAATACCTATTCTGTCGGAAATGGATCTGAAACTTTCCAGCCAGGTTCTGTAGTCTTCGAATTTTCTTTAGATGAATATGGAAAATACGAATCTGCACCAGATGCGCTTCAAGTAGGAAAATATACAATTCGTGAGAACACTCCACCTACAGGTTATCTGAATGCAGGTACCACTGAACAGACATTTGAAATCACAGAAAATGGTCAAATAGTAGATCTGACTTATGATACAGGAAATTCTTTTACAGAAAAGCCAATCCGTGGAGGATTCAACATTCAAAAAAATGATACAGATACCGGCACTTATGCACAGGGTGATACAGATCTGACTACTACATTTCGCATCATCAATACCGGAACAAATCCAATCTGGATTGATAGTAATGGAGATGATCTAGTAACAGATGATGAACTCTTTGGTAATGGTGCGGCGATTAAACTTCCACAATCATTTGTAACGACAGGTACTGCCAATACACAGGATGGTACATTCACAACCAATGCAAATGGTTTCTTTGAAACTACAGCAGATGCCTTATCATTCTCTACCTACCATGTAGAAGAAGTTGTTCCACCAGCAGGATATGCAACAGATGGTAATTCTATTACTGAAACTGATTTTACAATCGATACTGATCAAGTAATAAAAGAGCTGAAAACAAACATCTATAACGATGTCTATACAGGCACTTTTGATCTTCTGAAAATGATCAATTCTTCAAACAACGGTCATTCTACAACTTCCAAGCCAGAAGCTGGAATAGAGTTTACCGCATTATTAAAAAAGACAGTGGATGAGAAATACGATGGTGATTTTGCTGCAGCATATGAAGCAATCTTCCATGAAAAACCAAATGAGAAAGATCATGTAACGCCAGATGATTCAAATGATATCTTGAATGATGATGGAACTATTCTCTTCTCCAAGAAAGAATACGATGTCCTCACCACAAACAACAGTGGCATGGCTTATTCCAGAGATCTTGCATATGGAGAATACTATATCTATCAGACTTCTCATACGGACAGTGTTCAAAACTTTGAAGGAAATGTAACCACATATGAAGGTACAACTTTCAAGGTAACAAAAGAACATCAGGATCCAATTCATTTCTATGTAACTAACCTTCCAATGCTTTACAAGGTAAAAATGGTCAAAGTTGCTACACAAACCGGTGAACTGATCACATTAAACAACGCTTCTTTTAAAATCAAGGATTCCAATGGAAATTACCTCACACAGAAAGTAGGAAATAAAACATACGACACTTTCACAACTGTTACCAAAAAGATGGTAGTGGATGCTGAAAATGGAAAAAAGATTACTGTAGATACCGGTACTTTCGTGTCTGAAGATCCAGAGGCTGATGATAAGGCTACAGCGTATACAGCCTTAGGATTAGAAGCTGGAAAGTATACATTAACAGAAGTAAAGACACCTGAAGGTTTTGTAACTTCTGAAGATATTCCATTTGAAGTAAAGGAATCAGCCATTACAGAAGTAGATGAGTATGGTGAAAACTTCATTACAATTCCCGTAAACAACGATCAGATTACAGGAAAGCTCATTATTAATAAAAGTGTATCTACATGGCCTTCAGATAAAACATTTATTAATCATGAAGATCTTTCAGGAATTGGATTTACTTTAACAGTTGCTGAAGATATTTTAGATCCAGCAAATGGAGTTAGTATATGTTTCATTTTCTCATCCCTTCAAGTCCCGATTTATCTTTTTGAATAAAGTATATATGAACAATCAACGGATTGAAACTTCCTGCCAGCAAATTCTTACATTCAATGGGCAATTACCCTCTACCCTGTTTGCTCACAGAAAAACTGTTAGTTTTCCAGAAGGCAGAAAATTAACAGTTTGCTTTTCTTCAATATTATATTTCCTATTTTTGATAAATAATTTCTTTCTTCATATCAACTGCATTTAATAACATGCAATCCATCACTTTGGTAATTCTTCTAATATCCATTTACCATTGTCGTATGCAAATCTTGCTATTGATGCATTTGGTATCAGTGTTGCTAGTATATCAGGATTCTCTCTTTCAAGTTCGTCTAGATCTTGTCCAAACAATGCTTCCAGCATGTAATAAAAATATCCTCTATGACTCACGATCAAAACAACATCATGGTCGTTACATACGCCAACTATTTTTTGATATGTCTCTTGAATTCTCTTTTCAAAAGATTCACGATTCTCCCCTTCAAATGCACTAAAATTCTTATTCTTCCAGCAACTTGACATAGCTGTGTCATCTACACAAGATGCTTCTAGATATCCAAATGACATTTCCTTGAGGCCTTTCAGTGGAGCCGCTTGATTTTGATGCCCTTCCAGAATGATATTTGCTGTATCCAGTGCTCTTGCAGAACTGGAAGAAAATACTTTATCAAAACTGACATCTCTCAGTTTTTCTTTTGTCTTTTCAGCCTGTTGAATACCATTCTTTGTCAAAGGGCTGTCACAAAACCCCTGAGACAAGTTTTTCACATTGAATATCGTTTCCCCATGTCTTACATAATAAAATTGAATTTGTTTCATCCTTCCTCCTACGAAAATAAGGCTGCATGAAGCAGCCCTATCAAATTACATTTTCTGAATTTCTTCAGCCATAAAACCACAGACTTCTTCTGCCTGTACTGTTGAACCAAGATTATCCAGAAAACCATGATCACATCCACAATACGTTACCAGTTTTACAGAGACGCCAAGCGTATTGAATCTTCTGGCAGCATATTCTGCACCCATTCTAAGATAGTCAAATTCAGAATTACAGATAACCATTTCAGGAAACTGCTTTAATACTTCTTCACTTGCACACATTGGTGAAATCAGTGGATTATCCAATGTTGTCTTACGCTGAATATACAATCCATCTTCACTTGCATTTTCATGTCCAATACGAATACGATCAATACGACTGTGAATTACTTCTACCTGTTCATCCAGCATTGGATAAGCATCATATGACCATGTAAATTCTTTTACATCTTTTGGATTTCTTGCATCGAATGAAGGATACAATTCAAATACCTTAGAAATGATTTTTCTGTCTGAAATATCTTTGATGACACAGGAATTTGTCAATCCTCCACCAGCACTGTCACCGGCAACCATGATCTTTGTCTGATCAATGTTTAATTCATCTGCATGATCATAGATATAATTCACAGCTGCATAGCAGTCATCGATTGGTCCAGGAAATGGACATTCAGGAGCAAGACGGTATTCAGGAAAAACCGTTACCGCATGTGCCTTTTCAGCAATCAGTCTCATCTGTTTTTCATAGAGATGAATATCTCCAGCAGTCCATCCACCGCCATGCAGATAAATCATTACCGGCAGCTTCCTACCTTCATCATCTTTTCTTCTGTACATGAAGATATCGATCATATGATCATCATTTACTGAAATCAGTCTTTCATCTGTTTCAATTTCAGTTTCTGTCAGTTCATATGTCACCTTGTCTGGACGATATCTTTCCTTCAGTAAACTGTATCCACCTTTTGCGCGCTGACTGAACATTGCCTTTTTCTTTTCAGCAGTTGCATACAGACGAGGATCCATTACATGCCTACGGTCATCATCTGGAACCGGCTTGAACAGGATATCAATTCCATCTACATTTTCAACATATTCTTTTCTATGGATCTCATCCACTAATTTTTTATCGTACTTACGATTATCTGTCATATATCAATTCCTACTTTTCAGCTTTGATTACTGACTTCATATCACTGTCATCTACTGTAACATTCTTATATGCATCCGGATTCAGCAAAATAGTGATCACTGTATCATCAATACCTTCTGTTTCAAACATTGCCTTCTTATATTCAGCAATTTTTTCACCAGTTCTGACTTTCATGCCTAGCTTTACAAATGTACGGATTCCCATACCATTCAGTTTCACAGAATCCAAGCCGATGTGTACCATTACCTGTTCACCGTTAGAACCGTAGATCGTAATTGCATGCTTTGTTGGAGCAACACTATTGATAATTCCAGTAACTGGGGAAGTAATTACATTATTTGATGGCTTCATTCCAAAGCATGTACCTAATGCGCCAGAAGAGAAGATATCATCCTGAATGTCTTTCATTGCAACATATGTACCTTCTGCAGGTGCAGCAATTGCAGCGTCCCCCGTGACAACCATTTCATCTGCTGTTCCAGGTAAAGCTACTGGAGCATCGTCATCATCTTCTCCATAGATGGAATCATCCCACTTTGTTGCAAATACGCCTACAAATGACATTACTGCCATGACAGCAAGAACGATCAGTGCACGAATGAAGTTTGATACATCCTTATCTGGTCCCAGGAATAACAGAACATTTGTTAATGAATATGCACCGAATCCATAAGATTTCAAACCGAAGATACCAGAAATCAGACCAGCTGTTAAAGCCGTAACCATATATACTCCATATATTTTTGGCATTTTATAGTTGATACCATAAACAGTTGGTTCAGAGATACCGAAGAATGCAGATAATGAAGCAGGGAATGCAATACTCTTCAGATTCTTGTTCTTTGTCTTCAGCCCGACAGCAAGAGCAACAAAAGCTGGAGTCAATGTGCAGCAGTAGAACCAGATATTGATCAGATCATCATATCCGACATCTGCGATAGAAGCCATTGCAATTGGCATCAGTGCCATATGGAATCCTGGCATAAATACACCGACTGTAGAACTGAAGAGAATAATTGCAAATACGCCAAGCCATGGAACTGTATTTCTGACCCATACCATTCCTGCATAGATATAATTTGTAATGAATGCGCCAAGCGGAGCAAGCAGTGGAAGCGTGATTACTGACATGATCAGCAGCAGTAAGAATGGCTTCAGAACATGTCTGACAGAAACCGGAAGGACCTTCTTCAGCAGTACATCGATTTTTGACATTACAAATACTGCAAGCACTGGCTGAATAACACTGCTGTTATATGTATTCAACATTGTTGGAATGCCAAAATAGGAAGTAAATGTCTGACCTTCTGCAGTCATAGTGTTTACCATATCTACCCATCCAGGATATACGAGGAATGCACAAAGTACCATCGCAAGAACTGGTTCTGTATCAAACTTCTTTGCGGCAGTATATCCAATATAGACTGGAAGGAAATAGAAAATCGTCTGTTGAAGATTTGTCAGGATCGTAATCGTAGAGCTGCCCGCGGCCATCCCACACCACTGAAGGATCAAAATGAATACACCAAGTAAACCTGCAGCAAGCAGTGCTGGAATGATTGGTGACATGATACCTGCCATCATCATAAGGAAGTTTGCAAATTTACCAAGTATTCCTTTACCGGAAGATGAAGTTCCCTTGGATCCTTTTAGATCTCCTACCTGCTTCTGTACAGCAGAAAATACATCTTCAATTGTCTGTCCGATGATTACCTGGACCTCTTTGCTTGATTCCTGAACCGACAGTCCAAGAACGCCTTTTGTTGATTTGAGACCATCCTGATTTACTCTAGACAGATCTCGTACGTTTACACGCAGTCTTGTTGCACAGTGATTTACAAATTCCAGGTTTTCTTTCCCGCCCAGAAGAGTAATGATCGTTGTTGCAAGTGTGTCAAAATTAGAATTGTTCGACATATTTTATCTCCTCTCTCATTGTTCTATATCGAATTACTTTTTTAAAGCTTTCATTTGTGGAAGATATGTTTTAATATCATGAATTACAATATCTTCCAGTTTACTAGCTGCAGCATTACCAGCTGCGCCACCCCACTGCAGTGCTTCTTCACTGGAGTATCCCTGTGACAGCTTTCCAATAAAGGAAGCAAGCATTGCATCTCCTGCACCTACTTTATTGACAAGTACCGTACGAGGCTGATCCAGTTTGAAGATACCTTGTGCATTGGATAATACTGCACCATCTTTGCTTAAAGAAACAAGAATATTTTCAATTCCCATCTCATTTGCTTTTTTCAGATATTCATCAATGTTTGATTCATTAATTTCATCACTTTCCATCAACAGTTGAAATTCATACAGGTTAGGTTTGATCAGATATGGTCTGCATTCTTTTAATTGCTCCATTGTGATCTGTTCCATATCGATTACAACTTTTGCATTTCTCTGATGTACTGCCTGAGCCAATGTAGTCACAAAATCATCTGGGAATCCATGCATCATAGAACCAGAGATGACCACAATATCATCTGCATTGATCTTTGCAATTTCATCTAACAGAAGCTGAACAGTACAGTTATTTACGACTGGTCCACTGCCATTAATACATAATGCCTTCTTACCATAGTTTGCTTTCATATTGATACGATTCATTCCATCGACTGGAATTGGAATCATTTCAATATTCGGATCTTTCGCAAAGGAATCCTGAATGTACTGACCAGTAAATCCTCCAAGTACCGCAATTGCTTTTGATGGAATATTCAATACACTTAAGATCTTAGAAACATTCAATCCCTTTCCGCCTGCCTTATAGATTTCATGACTTCCACGATTCACTTCATCTACCAGAAGTGTCTCATTCAATGTGATGAAGTAGTCAATCGCGGGATTTAATGTAATTGTATAAATCATATGAATCCTCGTCTTTCTGATTCCATTTTACGTTCCATATCAGCTAATTCAATCACCATTTGATCATTTCAATCAAATACTCATCACTATTTGTTCATTAATCATTTATAATGTTTATATCAATCAGAATGATGATTATTTGAAGGTGAAATATGAACAAACAATTAAGATGGTCTCAAATTACTGAGCTATGCAAACAAAAAGAAATTGTATCTGTTGCAGAAATTGCAGATGCACTATTGATTTCTTCAGCAACTGTCAGAAGAGATCTCCAGGAAATGGAAGATTTAGGTATGATTATTCGTACACATGGTGGTGCAAAAATTACTGGACATCAGACAGAAGAACCTTCCATGATATTGAAGGCGGAATCCAACTCATCCGAAAAGAAGCAGATTGCATATGCCGCAGCAAAGCTTATCAAAGACAATCAGATGGTATATCTGGATGCAGGAAGTACTACGTACGCAATGATTGAATACATTACTGCGAAGAATATTACAGTAGTCACTCCAGGGATTCCTCATGTAGAACTGCTCGGAAAGAAAGGAATTTCAACGATCATGCTTGGAGGAATCGTTCGATGGAGTACACAGGCCATCACGGGAAAACAGGCAACAAAGCAATTGAATGACTACTATTTTGATGTCTGTTTTATTGGAACAAACGGAATTCATGAGCAGATTGGCTTTACAACGAGCAATGAAATGGAAGCAGACACAAAATCTATGGCGATCCATCACTCCAAACAGGCATACATTCTTGCCGATGAATCAAAATTCAACAGGCTATGTCTCATACAATTTGCAAAATTAGATGAAGCCACTGTCATCTGTAACAATATAAGAAATTTTGACGAGCAGAAAATAAACTGTATAAAACTGCAGTAACAATTGTCTGCAGTATAGCATGTGCTTTAGATTACTCTTAATTTGAAGTCATTGCTTTCTTCTTTCCTTGAAATCAGCATGATAAAAGCATCTGTCGGAAATGGCAGATACTTTTATATCACGTTAAATACAAAATTTAGGTATACGAAGAACAGTCAAAGTTATTCAACGTTATAAAGAGGCTGCCTCTTTCAACAGATCCAACCCAAATGTTTCAAATATCTTTAAATGTTTCTGATTGATATTCTCTACATTCCATTTCATATTTTTGTTTCGATGTAATTTTAAGAATCGCGCATTTAATAATATGGTCTGTGGTGATTCTTTTATCTTGTTTTCTTTTAAAATCTTTGTGAACGAAGAATATATCAATGATGTGACAAGCATAATAAACGATAGCCCCTGTGTTTTATAGTAATCATTTAAGTGAAGTGTATTCACATCCAATCTATTCTTGTAATAATCATAGAATGTTTCGATGTGGATAACGAGATGACTTTTGCAGATGTATTCAAGAAAATGTTTGATGAAACTTTAGAAGACAAATCACATTCTGCACATATTGCCTATGCAGCTGCCTTTAAAGCAGTACCCGTTCTTCATAATATGAAGTTCAAGGATATCAAAGTGATCCATCTTCAGAAAGCGATAGATAAATCCGGGAAAAACTATCCGACGATGAAGAAAATCAAAGTGATGTATAACGTCATGTATAAGTATGGAATGAAATATGATATCTGTCCAAGAGATCTGTCATCTTACGTCGATATTATCCAGTACCACAAGAGAAATCCTAAAAAAGAAGACCGAAATCCGTTTACGATTGAACAGATCAATACTTTTTGGTCTTTATCAGAGGATATGTGGTATGACGTAATTCTGATTCTTATCTATACCAGTGTACGTATCGGAGAACTTCTCGAGTTGAAAAAGGAAGATATTCATCTGGATGAACAATGGTTCCAGGTCACTCAAAGTAAAACCGAGAGTGGAATTCGAAGAGTACCTATTGCAGACAGTATCTTGCCATTCTTTCAGAAATGGTACGACTACTCGGAAACAGATACTCTTCTCTGCACTCCGGATATGGAGCCGTTCAAATACAGAAATTATTACGACAGTTACTGGAAACCGTTAATTGAAAATCTCAATCTGGGATACTACACCCCACATTGCACAAGACACACATGTATTTCACTCCTGGCAGAAGCAAGAGTCGATCAGACATCTATCAAAAAGTTTGTTGGTCATGCTGGAGCGATGACACTAACAGAAAGAGTTTATACTCACCTGGATATTGGTGTACTGATTGCTACAGTCAATCAAATGTATGTTCCAGCTGAATACAAACAGATGCTAAAAAATTGAACACATAAGGCTACCACAGTTCTCCACCACAGAATTGGTGAGAATTTGCTACATGTTTTGCTACATGTTTTGCTACAACTTGTAGCAAATCCCCTTCAGCAAAGTACAAAAAAAGCCCCAAATATGGGACTTTTCCTGATTTCCAAACTGAATAAATTAACGCTTGGAGAACTGTGGAGCGCGACGAGCACCCTTCAAACCGTACTTCTTTCTTTCCTTCTCACGGGAATCACGTGTTAGGAAACCAGCCTTCTTTAATGCTGGTCTGTAGTCAGCAGAAGCTTCTAGAAGAGCTCTAGCAATACCATGACGCATTGCACCAGCCTGGCCAGTATAACCGCCACCTGCTACGTTGATCTTGATATCGAACTGTTCCTTAGTTTCTGTGAGTACTAATGGTGAATTAACTACCATGCGTAATGTTGCTTGTGGTAGGTATTCTTCTAAAGTACGACCATTAACTGTTACAACACCTGTACCCGGAGTCATGAAGACACGAGCAACGGACTGCTTACGGCGTCCTGTTCCAACATAAGTTACTTTCTTCTTAGTTGCCATCTTGTCTTATCCTCCTTACTTTACCTTTAGCTCAACAGGCTTCTGAGCTGCATGTGGGTGTTCAGCACCTGTGTAAACAAATACATGCTTACGTTGTACATCACCCAATTTGTTATGTGGTAACATACCCTTGATGGCTTTTTCAACCCATTCAACAGTGTAGTTTTCACGCATAACCTTTGTACTTCTTGTACGAAGTCCTCCTGGATACATAGAATGACTATAGTAGAACTTCTTTGCATCCTGGTCACCACTGATCTTAATCTTATCTGCGTTAATTACGATTACATAATCTCCACAGTCAACGTGTGGTGTGTAGGCAGGCTTGTGCTTGCCTCTTAATAATGTTGCTACCTGAGTAGCTAGACGTCCTAATGTGCAGTCTGTTCCATCAACGATATACCACTGACGAACAACTTCACTTGGCTTTAACATAGTTGTCTGACGCATTTTTGCTTTCCTCCATATGTAGTTTCCGGGGCTACATTGGCATGAAGTGCCATTTATCATTTTAGCCGCTGACACCCCGTAAGTCAATTAGATTATCTCTTCATTTACGATAATTTTGAACAAATTTTACGCAATTTCTGAATCCATTAAAATAAACCTTTCTATGGTCATGGAAAGGTTTATTTTGCTATAAAATTTATCGATAATAACTTCTTTTAATCATCTGGTTTTGTTGTCTTAGAATTGACAAGTTTATTAAACTCTTTCATTAATGGATGCTTTGGAATTGTTCTTAGCTCTTTGGAAAAACGATAGGCTAGCAACTGGAAAAACTGTAAATAGCTTAACGCTACATAATTAGAGTTAGGATTCAACAATGTTAAAACATGGTCATCCTCATATTCTTTATCCGTAATATAGTAAGCACGATCCGTTACCTGTCTTGTTGCCTGGAAGATTTGATAACTTCTTTCGGATGTTTCATCCTGTGCATCAATAATAAATACATTGTGATTCGGAGTCAGTTGTAAGTTTGGACCATGGATATATTCTTCTAGTTCATATGCACAAGAAACAATTTTCACTGTCTCTCCAATCTTAAGTGCTCCTTCTTTGGCGATTCCTTCTGCATTACCACATCCCACCGTATAACAGTGTTGCATTGACAATAGGTTCTTTCTAAATTTTTCAAAGAAGACTTCTTCACGAGCAAGATTTTCCACTTGCATCTGTTTATATTGTTTACAATACTTAACGTAATCATCTCTGTCTACATTGGCATTATTTGTCTTTTCAGCAGCATCCATTGCGAATACTATCAAAAATTGCACCAAAGTTGTAACTCCCTTGGTTACATAGCCTTCTTTTTCCTCACCAACACCATATTCAATTAAAACATCACTATGTTCCTTAATATCACTTGTCAAATCACCCGCCAAAGCAATGGCAACTCTATTATTTTTCTTCAAACAATCGAGTGCATCCAATGCATTTAAACTACAACCACTTTGTGATATCACAAGGATAAAGTCATCCTCTGATATCTGCGGATAGTGCGTAAAGGTATACGGAGTAATAACTTGGACAGGTATCCCCAATAATTTTTCCATAATGTATTTTGCACACCATGAACCATTACAGCTTGAACCTGACGCAATGATTTTGATTGATTTATATTGTCCTTCCAAAAACAATTCAGACAATTTTGCTGTTAAAGTTTTATTTCTACAATTTTCGTAAATGATATCTTGTGTTTGGAATACATAATATTCCATGGTTTCTATATTCTCCATCGAATTCCTTTCTGCACATGGTAAATTACCAATTAAATAACAAAACGATAGGAACCCTTATCACTCCGTATATAACTTCTTGTATATTCAACAACTTCCCCGTTTTGGTCATATCCTATGTATTGAAAACTATATACTGGATATCCTTTATTTTTTAACAATTTTGATATTCTATTACTTGGGAAACTAACAATTAGTTCGCGTTTAAACGTATACGGGCAATGGTTTCTTGTTGTCAAAAAATCATATAAAGAAACTTGGGAAAAATCATAATTTTCAATACCTTCAACGTATTTATATGGCATATATGCAATTTCTACCGAAAATGGATCATCATCCGTGTATCGAACACGTTCCAAACAATATACTTCTTCATTTTCTTGAAGATTTAGCTTTGAACATATCGATTGTGTAGGTCTAATCTTTTCAGCAATAATAACCTTACTACGAATTGAATATCCTTGTGATTTTAGAAAACTACTAAATCCTCTTCTCTCATCGTGATCTTCAAAAGGTCCCCATTGCGGTTTTTTGATCTCTTTTGAAACAAAGGTCCCCTTATGGGGTATTTTTTCTAATATTCCATCTTCCACCAATACATGAATCGCTGATCGAATCGTCTGTCGATTTACACCATATTTAGTTGATAAGAACCTTTCCGATTCAATGCATTCTCCTGGTAGTAATTCCCCACTATCAATGCGGTCTAAAATTATATTTTTAATTTGTAAATATAATGGCATTCGTAAATCCATAGTATTAATCTCCATCCGCATAGATAAAGCGTTGCATTCTCATGACAGATTCATGAAAACTTTTGATTTCTCTATCCTTTGTATATAAAATACCTCGTCTTAAAACCAAAGGGCTATGTTTAGGTACATTGAGATATTTACTTTCTATTTCATTTGCATTTACAACAATAATTTCTTGCTCTCCTTGCACAAATTTAACCTGATAATCTTTTTCTAGAATTGTGAATAAGGAGTTGTTAACAAGGTCTTTTTCTAAGAGACCTCGGAAATCTTTTGCTTCGAAATAAGCTGTTTCAAGCGAAATAGCTTCATCTTCTAGATATCTAACTCTTTCAAACTCATATAGCTTTGTACCAAGTGCAACCCCCATTTTTTTGAGTAATTTTTTATTGCTTTCAACCTCTCGTAAATACAGAACTTTTCGATGCATCTTCTTTCCCAATGTATTAATTCTTCCACTCATTGATGAAACAACATTTAAAGTCTCAATGATTCTAGGCTCAGAAACATAGTATCCAGAGTTCTCTTTGCAATAAATCCATCCTTCTTTAACTAAATTTTCAAGCGCAAGTCTAACTGTAGTTCTTTGACTTTTAAACACATCGCAAAGTTGTCTTTCGCTAGGTAGTTTGTCGTGAGGTTTGTATTCGTTCCTTTCAATTTGAAAACGAATTTCATCAGCAATATAAATATCTCTTGTAATAGCCTTCATAGCACCTCTTTTTAAGATTCATATATTCTATGTAATATTATAGGTAAAGTTTTTTAAAAAATATAGGGCTAGAAAAATGCTTAGCCCTATATTAGATATGATGATTAAGCTAGCACTCCAAAGTATGCTCCGATCACACAAATGATCATCATCACAAACATAATTGTAAGTGGCTTAACTTTTTTATTTAATAAATAATATACCAGGCCAGTTAATAGTAATGGTAATAGTCCTGGGACAATTCCATCAATGACATTTTGAACTGTAGTTGCTGTTTCTCCTGTACCAAAGGAAATTGGAATAGAGAAGGAAACCATTTCTGCCGTCATTGAACCAGCAACAGTCAAACCTAATATAGCTGCTACTTTACTAATCAAATTCATGACACCGGATTCTTCCGCAGTTGTGATGAAGTTAGTTCCAAATTTATATCCAGAGAAAACCAAAATATAACGTAGAACATAAGCTGGTACATTGAAAATCAACAAGAACAGAATTGGACCCAAAATGTTTCCTTGTAAAGCTAATGATGTTCCAACACCAGTAGCTAAGATTCGAAGCGTTCCCCAGAAGAAGCTATCTCCAATTCCTGCTAAAGGTCCCATAATTGCTGTTTTAACACTAGAGATGGATGCTGTATCAAAAGTCTCTATATTATTAGCCCTTTGCTCTTCCATTGCAACAGAAATACCAAGAGGTAATGTAATGACATGTGGAGTTGTATTAAAGAACTCTAGATGTCTCTTGCACGCCTTCAAAAATTCATCTTTATCTGGATATATTTTTCTTAATGCAGGTAGCATTGAATACATATATCCATCATTCATCATACGTTCATAGTTCCAAGTATGTTCCATTGTGATAGAACGAAGAAATACTTTAGTAAGATCTTTTTTCGTAATCACACCATTATATTCATGTTTAGAATTCATCGAAGTCAGCTCCCTTCTGTGTATCTAATGCCGAATGTTCACCTTGTTCTTTTTCCTTAAAGAACAATAATATTACATAAGCTAATGTGAAAATCGCAACTGCTGTTGTAGTTAAATTTAAGTATTTAATAGCAAAGAATCCGATGAAGAAAAATGGAGCGATTTTCTTATCCATAATCATTTGTGCTAACATTGCAAAACCGAGTGCAGGGATAATTCCACCTGAAATTGAAATACCTGTTTGCAACCATTCAGGAATATTACTTAATAAAGATACAACTGCATCACTTCCAAAATAATATGCACATGGGATAACAATTAAGCGAGGTAAGAATGAAGCATATCCACCGCCAAAATAGTGCAAGTTGAATTTTCGAATATCTCCGTTTTCAATGTCTTTATCCATCAAGTGAGTAAATGCTAACATAATTGGTGAACCTAAAACTGAGTTGAGAGCCAACATCACTGTTGAAATAGGTAAACCTAATGCCAACGCTGTTTCTGGTCCTGTTCCAGCCTTGATAGCTAAAGCAGTTCCAAGGATTGTACCAGAAATCATATCTGGTGGAACATATGCACCAATTGAAACTGCACCAATAAATGCCAATTCAAGAGTTGCGCCCATGATGATACCCGTCTCTAGTTGCCCAAAAATCAATCCTACTAATGTTCCTAAAATGATTGGTCTCTGGATTAAAGAAGTACCCAATAGAAATTCAGAACAAGCAAGGAAGGTGATCAAAAAGATCAATAATGTTTGAATTATCATTTTCTTCTCCTTATTATTTTAATAATTCTTTTGTTTCAATTCTCTTATCTTGTGGAACCATTTGTGTAAATACATCAAACCCATCATTGACTAAAGCTTTTAAAATATTCTCATCTGCTTCATCAACATATACTGCTTTAGAAAGCATATGTTTTCCTTCTTCTGGTTTTGTTCCACCAATATTGATTGTTTTAATATCCAATGCTCTTGCTAAAGCATCAGCATCCTTGATACTCTCCACAACAATAAATAACTTATATTTATCTGTAATTCCTGATTTGATTGCCTCAATGGAATCATTAATGGTCTTTGCAACAACTTTAATTCCACTTGGCTTTGCCATTTTAATTGCTGACATACGGAGCTTATCGTTCAAGAGCGAATCACAAGCCAGCAAAATACAATCAGTTCCAATTTGCTTACTCCAGCTAAAGGCTACTTGTCCATGTAATAAGCGATGGTCAATACGAAGTAATTCAATCATTTTCTCTCCTCTTCTACAATTCATCTAATTCAGAATCTATCTGAATGTCATTGCAATATACAATGCCTGATTTTGCTTCTTCAACACAGTGTCTAATCTCACTACTTACATCTTCACAGTTTGGAATATTCAATAGCAGTGATAAGACTAGAACCAAATTCACACCAGCAACTAAATGAATATTACCTCGATCTGTAAGAGTTAATAACTCATTGTTAACACTTCCACCAAATAAATCAGTCATGATGATAAATTCATCATCCTTATGTTCTTCAATTTCCTTTTCTACTACTGGTCCAATATTTGGTTGGTCATCAACATAAACGCAATAGATAGAAAGATCTACTTGGTTTCCTAAAATCAAATCAAGTGATGACTTTATACCTTTTGACATGTATGCATGTGTTGCTAAAATAAATCTCTTCATACCCACTCTTTCTAAATGCCAACGATTTAATACAGTATTTATCAACCTTAAATTAATTGTGCTCGCAAGTAATTAAAGTTTTAAATAGTCAAAATAATTTTATTCGTTAACACTACTTTTTAATTTTATATTAATACTCAAACTGTCTGTAATATCTGCGGTATTGCAAATTATGCTTTGTATATGCTTCATAATGTCTAGATAATCTTCCTGTCAAGGTAGCTGTTGTAATCATTGGACTAATGAATTTTCTAAATTCATTATCTAATCTCACTGCATACTCCGCTGGATCAAAGACCACATGCTGACAATTAATTTTCTTACAGAATTCTTCAACACGATTATCCTGTTTTCTAAATTCATCTTCCCCTTTAATAATGAAAACTGGAACCTTATCCTGAATTAATTCTAATGTTCCATGGAAAAATTGTGCTGCATTAACAGGTCTGCAACGAATCCATTGCATTTCTTCAAGCATACACATAGAGAATAATAATGTTTCTCCCCATTGTGCACCTGACCCAGTAAAGATTGTGTATTCTGCGTCATATAATTCCGAAGCCATCTTTAATCCAACAGGTTCAAACTTCTTCTTGATGCTCAACAAGTCTTCGAAAATATATTTTCCTAATTGATCAGCAAATCTCTCATACTCATCAAACTCTCCACGTAGATGTAATAATTTATAAATGAAGAATGCTTGTAGTACATATGAATGTTCGCAATACCCTGTTGTAACAGGTGCATCAACAACATATTTCACAATTTTCGCTAAATTTCCAGATTTGCTTGTAAACGCAACAACTGTAATTCCTTCTTCAACCATCCACTTTGTAGACTCAAGGATTTCAACAGTATTTCCTGAAGCACTTGCAGTAATCACCAAAGAATCTTTTGTTAATTTTTTAGGTCTAACTAAATTCACATCTGCTGCATTTATTGAATAAATTTCTACATCAGACATTCTTGAAATGATGTATTCAAAATGTGCAAATTCAAATTCTGTACCACCAATGCCTAACAAAAAGATATTGCTATATCCCTTTTTATGGATTTCAGATGCTAAATCTTCCGCTTCTTTTCGTTGCAAAACAACATTTTTACCATTCTCTAGATATTGTTCTTCATCAAACTTAATTAATTCTACCTTTTCACTTACAGCCATTTTCTCCTCCTAGCAAACTAGCATACCATCGAGCACTGGTACGCTTTTACATACCACTTAAGCATTTTTAATATACCAGTTAGTTTTTTATAAATCAATCATTTTTTGAAATGAATTGAAATAAAATTTTTGAATCATCAAGTTTTGATCCCTGAATCACTAAAATTGCATTTAACTCTAACAAATATCAAAAAAGCCAACCATCATTTGTGATTCAGGAAGGCTTTCTACTAGATATGTGTATTTTCAAAATTTTAAATTTAGTTTTTTGATGAACTAGAATAAATTTCTATATTCTATTTTGATATGATTCTTCCACTTTTTGTATAAATGAGAATTGGCTTAAAGTTTGCTTGCTTGCGTAAGCGTTCTTCAAGTTGTGGAAGTAGAATATTTGCTAGTGGGATTCCACGTTCTTCTTCAAGAATATGAATGCTAGCTTCCCCTTGATTAATTTCATAATATCCCAATAATTCTTGGCTGTGTCTTGTTGTCATTGCATAGAACTGATGACTAGCATTTTCTTTGATAGCTTGTTCTAAAGCAGGTAGTTCTTTGTTTGTACAAGAGATATTATCCCCCACTAAAAACTCTCGAACCATTCCTGTTTCATGTAGTGCTAATGTTTTAAAGTAATCAACATACTCCAATGTCAGTCCTTCTGCTGGACTATTTTTATGCGGGAAGCTTTTACGCTTTGCCTCTAGAATCTCTTGGATATGTGATGGTTCATACTTACGCTTCCCAATTTCAATTAGCACAGAAGCCATCATGCGAACCATATAACGTAAGAAACCCTTTCCTACAAAGGCTAATGTAATGACACCATCCTCTTCCGTTAATGTAATGGAGCGGACTGTTCTTACTTGATCCGGATACTCTTCTAGTGAACTGGAATTTAAGGATGTAAAATCATGTGTTCCTACAAGGTACGGTATACCTTCCTTCATTTTTTCTACATCTAGATGAATTGGACATTGGAAGGCTGTATCCTTTGTAAATACGTTGTATGGTCCATTATTAATGCGATAGTTATACTGCTTAAAGCGTACATTATATCTTGCGTGGAAACAAGCATCCTCTTCTTCTACCGACATGATATGAATATCATTTGGAAGGAAAGCATTAATTGCGCCCATCCACTTACGTGCTGGCATCTCACGTTTTGTATCAAACATGAATACCTGTGCTTTTGCATTTACTCCTGCATCCGTTCTACCAGATCCAATCACATTGACCTTTTCTTGTGTAATACGCTCAATCACTGCCTCTAGGATTTCCTGAATAGAATCACCCTTACGCTGTGATTGCCAACCAGAGTAGTTTCTGCCAACATAAGATACGACACATTTATAGCGCATCATAATAAAATCGCCAATCCAATCATCACAATTAGAGTTGTAAAGGCACCAAGTAATAAGAAGTAATCACGCTTTCCCATCTTTAAGACTTTATAACGTGTACGCTTTTCTCCTGGCGCATAGCCTCTAGCCTCCATGGCATTCGCAAGATCTTCTGCACGCTGTAAAGCAGATACAAATAGTGGGACAATCAGAGAAAGGATCGCCATGACTCTCTCCATGAGTTTTCCTTCCTTCATATCGACACCACGTGATTGTTGCGCCTTCATAATACGTTGTGTTTCCTCAATTAGGTCTGGAATAAAACGTAGTGCAATACTAATTAGCATCGCAATTTCATGTGCAGGCACATGGAATTTCTTCAAAGGCATTAATAAATCTTCAATCCCTAATGTCATATCTAAAGGTTTGGTTGTGGCAGTCAGACAGGTTGTAATCATAATCATCAACATCAGTCGAATCGCAATATAGAGTGTTTGAAATACTGCTCCACTATAGATGACAAAGCTACCAAGCGTTAATAATGGTTCTCCTGTCTTCATCACAAATGCATTGATGATTAACAAGAAGAATAACATCATTAACATTGGCTTCATCGATTTCCAAATAAAGCCAAAGCTCAGCTTTGAAATTAGGATTGTACTAGCAGCCACGATAAAGATAACTCCATAACCAATCCAGCCCGCTGGAATAAACACCGCAATTAACATCACCAACATCGCAATGATCTTTGCGCGTGGATCCATCTTATGAATTGGTGAATCTAACGGCAGATAACGTCCAAGTGTAAAATTACCCATGTTTCTTCACCTGCCTTACAATCTCTTTTGCAAGCGAATGAATATCATTGATTTCATCCGAAATTTCAAATCCATTCTTGCGTAAGCTATCTTTCATCTGAATAAATGCTGGCGGTAAAATATTCATACTGCGACAAAGCTCAGGGTTATCAAAGAACTTCTTCGTACTATCATGAAAGCGAATCTTTCCATCTTCCACTACAACTACTTCATCACAATACTTATATACCTGTTCCATATCATGCGATACAATCAGCACTGTCTTATTGTATTTACGGTTTAATGCATAGAACAGCTCCATCATCTGTATCGTACCGATTGGATCAAGTCCTGCCGTTGGCTCATCCAAGACAATGACCTTTGGATCCATCGCTAAGATACCCGCAATTGCTGTTCTTCTCTTCTGTCCTCCAGATAATTCCAGCGGACTCTTTTCATAGTTTTCTACACTAAGACCAACTAACTTGAGTGCATCTTTTGCCTTCTTGATGGCTTCCTCTTCCGTACATCCAAAGTTCTTTGGACCAAACGCAACATCCTTCAACACAGTTTCTTCAAACAACTGATATTCAGGAAACTGGAATACAAGACCTACATCCCCACGCAAAGATTTGAGCTTCTTTGGTGTCTCCTTTGCGCTAATCGTACGATCAAGAATATGAATCGTTCCTTCGGTTGGCAACAGTAATGCATTCAAATGTTGAATCAGTGTGCTCTTGCCAGACCCCGTCTGGCCAATAATCGCTGTAATTTTATTTTCTGTAATATTGAGGTTGATATCCTGTAAGGCATCATATTGATAAGGTGTCCCGGTGCTATAGACATGTTTTACATGCTCGAATGTAATTGGCATAATTCTTCCAACAGTCCTTCCTGTGTAATATGCGATGAAACATGCAGACCACATGCCTGCAATTCCTCACTTAACTTTAAACTAAATGGAACATCAAGCTTCATTTTCTTTAATTTCTCTGGATCCTGAAAGACTTCCTTTGGTGTTCCTGTGATTGCCACATGACCACCATCCATTGCAATGACATAATCACTCTTGGCAACTTCATCAATGTCATGTGTGATAGAAAGAATCGTCAATTTACTTTCACCATGTAGTTCAGTAATTACACGTTTGATTTCATCCTTCCCCTGTGGGTCTAACATGGATGTTGCTTCATCAAAGATGAGAATCTTTGGTTTCATCGCAAGAACACCCGCAATCGCAACACGCTGTTTCTGACCACCGCTTAATCGTGTAGGTTCTTGATTCAGATACTTCGTCATACCGACTAGAGCTGCGTTTTCTTCGATAATATGATCCATATCTTCTTGAGGAACACAATGGTTTTCAAGTCCAAAAGCGATATCATCTCTCACCGTGGAACCAATAAACTGGTTATCTGGGTTCTGGAAAACAATACCGATATCGGAACGAATTTTGTTTAAGTTTTCTACATTTAATTCCATACCGTCCACCATGATAGAACCGGAAGCCTTCTCTAGTAGACCCGCAATCAACTTTGCGATTGTGGATTTTCCACTACCATTATGTCCGATAATTGTTGTATAGGTTCCTTCCTCAATCGAGAAGGAAACTTCATCAATCGTCTTCGCACTTTCATCATATGCAAAACTGAGATTTTTTACTTCAATAATCCCCATGTGCTTTTATCTCCTGTACTTCTTACACAGCTTTTGTATCCTTACAAAGCGTGCATATTATATCATTCTTTTTCACTTACACTCAAACTACAGACCTAAATCTCACTCATTTCTATGAATTTCTTGTAATCGTATAAAAAGTTGAAGCTTTCACTCCAACTTTATTACTTATAAAACCTGTTTGAAATTACTTTTGAATCGAGTAGTTTTGGTAACTACCATTTAATACAGCCGCTTGATTTGCGACATTCAAAATATCGCTAATGATTGCTCCATCTTCTACAAATAGTTTCTTTGTGGTGCCCTCTTGTGAACATTCATAGCCTGCAGCTGTCATAATATCTGCGAATACTTCAAAGTTCTTTTCACTATCGAATGATACATAGTGATGAATTGTAACGAGTGTATCCTGTTCGAACATACCGTTTAAAGAAGCTGCTTCTGCTAGTAATTCTTCTACGAAGTCTGGATTGAGATATGGATATACACCACATACTTCCTGTACTTCAGCGGAACGATCACTTGCATCATAAGTGGGCTGTGCTACTCCATCTCCATCTGAAAGAGTTATAAAACGCACTTCATTATCATCATTTTCTTCTTTATTTTCTGTTTCTTTCTGATCTTTTAAAAGTTTTACTGCAACGACCGCACCAACTCCGACAGCCACCGCAAGAGCACCAAATAGTCTATTGAACATAGTTGTCTCCTCTCTGTCTCTCTATGCCATATTCTAGCACATCTTGCTAAAATACCCTAACGGAAACATCATCGGCTCTTCTCTAAATACGTCATGATACTAACCGCATTTGAGGCAGCACCTTTACGAATCTGATCTCCACAACACCAAAGACTAATACTATTTTCTCGACTTATATCCTTGCGCACACGACCTACATAAACAATGTCCTGATTGGAGGCTTCAACTGGTGTAGGCACATGGTCTTCAATCAGTTCTACACCAGGAAAGTTTTTAATTGCTTGACGAATCGCATCTAATGATACTTCTTGTTCGGTTTCAACTGTCAAAGAAATAGAATGAGAACGATATACCGGTACACGTACACAAGTACAATTAACCTGTAAATCCTTTGCATGCATGATCTTCCGACCTTCATTGTGCATCTTCACTTCTTCTGTTGTATACCCATCATCTAAGTACGTGCCAATCTGGGCAATACAGTTATACGCAATCTGCGCTGGGAAGACATTTGGATGAACCTCTTCTCCTTTATCAAGCTGTAAAATCTGCTCGCGCAATTCGCGCATCCCTTCAACACCTGCACCACTGACTGCCTGAAATGTTGTCGCATTTACATGTTTGATTTTAGATAAGTGATGGATTGGCGCAATTGCCATTAACGCAATAATCGTAGAACAGTTTGGATTTGAAATAATACCATGATGAACAAGCGCATCCTCCCCGTTAATCTCTGGAACAACTAATGGCACATCATCCTGTAAACGAAAAGCACTAGAATTATCAATGAGCACTGCCTTTGCCTTTTGAATCAAAGGTAGATATTCCTTTGTTAGTGCGTTGGATACAGCACCCAACACATAATCTAGTCCTTCAAAAGAATGTTCATCTACAACCTGTACGGTAATTCCTTCGCCGCGAAAAGATAATACACGTCCAGCTGATCTTGGACTAGAAAATAAACGCAATTCTTCTACTGCGAGGTTTTGTTCTTCAATACATTCGAGCATCTGTCTACCAACAGCACCTGTCGCACCTAATATTCCAATTTTCATGCATGTTCCCTCTCTTCTTGAATGAATCTTTCATAGATGCAGCGAATCGCATTGTGGAAGTCATGATTTGATACTCCTACCACAACAGATAATTCATCTGCACTCTGATTGATTACTTTAATATTGATCTTATGATTGCCAAACTCACTTAATAACTGACCAGAAGCACCTGGCACTTGTTTCATACCTCTTCCAACGATGGCTACCATCGCTAAGTCTTCTTCCAACATCAGTTCATCTGGTTCTAATTCCTTCTTGATCTTCGCAAGAATCTCATACTTACATTGTTCGATTGCGCCCTTTTGTACAATGACCGTAAATGTATCAACCGTAATCGGAACACTCTCAACAGAAATATGATATTCCTCAAAGATGAATAATAATCTACGTAAAAAGCCAACCTCTGTAGAACTATGACTCTTTACAACTGTAAAGGAAGCGTAATCTCTTCGACCCGTAATACCCGTAACAGTTGAAGTACCATTGGCTTTATCATACTCTTGGCAATCATCTTGAATGAATGTTCCAGGATTATCTGGCTCGTTAGTATTCAAGATATGAATAGGAATGTTCTTTTCACGGACAGGGAAAATTGCATCATCATGGAGTACATTAGCACCCATGTAGCTCATTCCACGCAGCTCACTATACGTAATCACTGGAATTTGTTGTGGGTTATCAATGATACGAGGATCCGCCACTAATATTCCAGATACATCCGTCCAGTTTTCATAAACTTCCGCATCTGTGATATTAGCCAAGATTGAACCTGTAATATCACTCCCACCACGGCTCATCACCTTGATTTGTCCATTTGGTAAAGCACCATAGAAACCAGGTATAACATACTTCCGATTCATATCCACAAGTCTATCTAGATTCTGCTTAATCTTCTCAAAGTCAAAGTCACCATTATATTTAAACGCAATTACATCTTTCGCATCTAAAAACTTCGCACCTAAATATTCAGCCATGCATCTAGCAGTTAAATACTCACCACGTGAAACGATGTAGTCAACTGGCGCATGTGTATCTAACATTTCTTTGATACTTGCGAATTCTTTTTCTAAATCGATCTTTAGCGCAAGTGAACCACAGATACGTTGATATTTCTCTTTTACAAGACTAAAAATTGTTTCATATGATACACCATAGTTAATATGTGCATGTAAAAGATAAAGTAAATCTGTCACTTTATAATCATCACAATTTTCTTTACCACACGCACTTACGACAATAAACTTACGATTCGCATTCGCTTCTACAATACGTTTCACTTTTTTAAATTGTTCTTTACTGGCCACAGACGAGCCACCAAACTTACTTACAATCATGCATTACCTCCGCCACAAATACCGCATCATCTTCAAGCGTCTTAATCATAGAAGTTAGTTTGACAAAAGACATCTTCTTTGTAATGCATGTATCTTCATCAATTCTTTCTTCAATCATATCTTGAATACAATCAAGATTGATAGAACGAACATAGAATGAGGATACTCGACTCTTGTTATCGATGCGAGTACTCTCTCCTGATGTAACTTCTATATCTTGTTTGTACATCAAATCAATTAAATCCTGTACAACCGCGTGTGCTGTTGGATAACAACCTGCGCCTTGACCAACATAAGTCATCTTGCCAAGCGTTCTTGAAGCACTCTCAATTGCGTTGAAGTTTGCTGATATCGTCGCAAAGAGATTCTGCTTTGGAACAAAGGTTGGAATAACTGTAGCACTGATACCATCATTAGACTTTACGCCTGTGCCAATTAATTTACATACATAATCATGCGTGCATGCATACGCAATGTCTCTTGCACTAATGTAACGAATTCCATAGATATCAATGTCCTGCATACTTACGAGTACACCAAATCCCTTACAGCTTGATAGTACTACTTTATACGCTGTATCCATGCCATCAATATCATCCGATGGATCAAATTCCGCATACCCGCAGTCCTGCGCTTCCTTTAAAGCTACCGCAAACTCTGAACCCTCATTACTCATCTTACTTAAGATATAGTTGGTTGTCCCATTGAAGATACCACGGAAGCTTTCAATATCATCGATACGCTTTGTTCGATCTAGATTACTCATCCATGGAATTCCACCACCACAAGCAGCCTCATACTTTAAACTAACACCGCGTGTATGTGCTGTTTCTAATAGCTCTCCCAAATGATTCACCAGCATCTTCTTATTGCTTGTCACAACATGTTTTCCATTGAATAACGCTGCTTTGACACAACTAAACGCTGGCTCATCACCACCGATACATTCTACTACCACATCAATATCAGGATCCTCCACAATGTCATAGATATCCACTGTCATACGCTCATCAGTAATATCCTTTTCATAGCGCACCAATATCTTAGAAATCTCTAGTTGAGAGATTTCTTTTGTATTCATTTCATCGATAATTTTTCTAACACCAGAACCGACAGTTCCATGTCCCAATAAACCAATTTTCATATACCCTCTGTTTCTAAAATAGATACACTTGTATTTAAAACACAAACAGTGTATCATTTTTCTATATTTGAAACAATAAGGAAGCCCTATGAAATATATTAGTACACGAAATAAAGATAAAATTGTATCGTCCTCAGAAGCGATTATCCAAGGTCTTGCTGAAGATGGCGGACTCTATACGCCACAAACAGTTGATCAAAAGGTAGATTTATTCTCCGCACTAAAGATGAACTATCTAGAGTTAGCACAGTATATTCTTTCTCTATTTTTAAGTGACTTTAGCCATGAACAGATCCAACAATGTGTTCAAAATGCCTATCAAAACTCATTTGAAAACAACGAAATAGCACCACTATGCAAATATCACGATGGTTGGCTTATGGAGCTGTGGCATGGGCCAACCAGCGCCTTTAAAGATGTAGCCCTAACACTATTACCACATCTATTAACAGCCGCATACCAAAATCAGAATGAAAATGATCTCATCTCCATTCTGACTGCCACAAGTGGTGATACCGGCAAAGCCGCAATCAATGGATTTGCGAATGTTAAAAACACTGCCATTACAGTACTCTATCCAGAAATTGGTGTATCCGATATTCAAAAGAGACAAATGCAGACATCACTAGGTAAAAATGTCGAAGTCATTGCAGTTAAAGGTAATTTTGATGATTGCCAACGTATCGTAAAGGAAGCGATGAAAGATACAGCTGTACTAGCGGCATGTAAACATATAAAATTATCTTCCGCCAACTCCATTAACATTGGTCGCTTAGTCCCACAAATTGTCTATTATTTCGACTCTTACGCAAAACTTGTTAAGAGTGGTGATATTCAATTGGGCGATGTTATAAACTTTGTTGTCCCTAGCGGTAATTTTGGTAATATCCTTGCTGGATATCTTGCAAAACAATTGGGCTTACCTGTCAAAAAACTAGTATGTGCGTCTAATTCAAATAATGTACTAACAGAATTTATCCGTACAGGTTCCTACAACGCAAATAGAGCGTTCATTCCTACGATATCCCCATCGATGGATATCCTAGTATCCAGTAACCTAGAACGCCTTTTATTCCTTCTTAGCAATCATAACGACGTATTGATCAATCAATATATGTCCTCACTTAAGGAAGATGGACATTACACAATTTCTGATGACTTACGTCATGCATTACAGGAAAGCTTTACAGCGTATGATTGTTCAGAAGAGGAATGCAAAAAGGTCATTTGCGATACCTTCCATAAAGAACATATTCTGATTGACCCACATACAGCAGTCGCTGTGCATGCATGCCATGCATATAAACAAGAATCAAATGATACAGCACCATGTATCGTACTATCCACAGCGAGTGCCTATAAATTTGCCAAGGATGTATATGCAGCTCTTACAGGAAAATCTTGTGATGATGAATTTGAGGCGATGTACGCTTTACATGACTATACATCAGTTACGATTCCAAAGAATCTAGCCTGCTTAAAAGATATGGATGTACGCTTTACAAAAGCCGTTGAAAAAGAAGATGCACTAACTGCTATCGCAAAGCGCTTGGAGGATCTACAACATGATTACAATTAAAACTCCTGCCACATCCGCAAATCTCGGTGCTGGCTTTGATTGTCTTGGTATCGCCTTAAAGCTATACAACATTTTCCAAATTGAAAAGTATGACCACAACTTTCTCGAAAATGTGGATGAAGAATACAACAATGATAATAATCTCTTCCTGAGGGCATATCGCCTCGGTTGTGAAACGATTGGAAAATACGATCCGATTCACGTCATCTTTGATTGTCAGATTCCAATTAGTCGAGGCCTAGGAAGCAGTGCATCCTTCATCATTGGTGGACTCATCGCAGCTAGTGTTCTACACAACAACATTCTCAGTGAAGCAGAAATCTATCGCCTAGCATGTAGTATTGAAGGTCATCCGGATAATATTGCGCCTTGCCTATATGGTGGACTCTGTGCAGGCATGAAGATTGATGAGAAACATTTCTCATCCCACAAGCTTCCAATCCATAAAGATTGGAAATATACCGCTCTTGTGCCAGATGTTAAGATAAGTACAGAAGAAACACGCGCCGCATTACCAGATTATTATGCACGCACTGAAGTAGCCACTGCCATTAGTAATGCGATACTCACATCACAAGCACTACAGGAGGGCAATCTTTCTCTACTTTTAGCCGCAACACACGATATCGTTCATGAGCCGTATCGCAAAAAATTAATCCCAAACTTTGAGATTATCCAACAAATTGTAAAGGAAGATACTGACGGCATCTTACTCATCAGTGGCTCAGGTTCAACCTGCTTATGTATTGCAAAGAAAGAATTAAGTACAGCAGCGCGTTTAAAGATTGCGTCACTTCCAAACCATTGGCAGTGTCTACAGTTGGATATCGCCTATCATGGTACAGAAATAGAAAGGTAAACACATGCAAAACTCCGATTACCTAATCGTTCATAAAAAGATTCTACCTGAATACTTCAGCCAAGTCATTCAAGCAAGATCCCTTCTTGAAAATCACGAAGTTGAAACTGTAACAGAAGCCGTAAAAAAAGTAGGTATTTCCAGAAATACCTACTATCGTTATAAAGATTATCTATTTGAGATTTCTGATAACACCACTTCACGTACGATGACAATCTCTCTTCTCTTAAAAGATGAAAGTGGCGCATTAACAGCGGTACTACAAACGTTGAGTAAAGCACAAGCAAGTGTCTTAACGATTTCTCAAGCTATTCCAGTCGGTGGATACGCAACTGTATTAATCAGTTTAGATATCTCCAAGATGGAAAATACTCCAGATAATTTGTTAAAACAATTACTGAAACATTCTTGTGTACGAAAAGCACAACTGGATGCGATCGCATAGTAAAAGAGCCGCTTGGCTCTTTTACGTTTGTTTACTTTTGAACGCTTCCTTGCTTAGCAACTGCAGCCATCTTAGCTTCAATAGTTGCCTGGTCACCTAAGTATTCCTTAGAGATGAACTTTCCGTTGTCATCGAATGTATAAACGAGTGGAACACCTGTAGGGATATTTACACCAATGATTTCTTCATCTGTTAAGTTTTCGAAATACTTAACAAGAGCACGTAAGCTGTTACCATGAGCAGCGATGATTACACGCTTACCAGCCTTCATCTGTGGTAAGATTTCCTGCTCATAGTAAGGAACTGCACGAGCGATTGTATCCTTTAAAGATTCAGCTAATGGAAGTTCATCCTTATTTTCATTACGGTAAGCTTCCTGTAATGCTGGGTTTCTATCATCTGTTGGGTCTAAAGCTGGTGGCTGAACATCAAACGATCTTCTCCAGATCTTAACCTTCTCTTCACCATACTTCTCAGCTGTTTCAGCCTTATTTAAGCCCTGTAAAGCACCGTAGTGTCTTTCATTGAGCTTCCAAGTCTTAGTAACTGGTAACCATTCACGGTCCATTTCAGATAATACAAAGTTTAATGTGTGGATTGCACGCTTCAAATATGATGTATAGCAAAGATCAAAGTCAAATCCTGCTTCCTTTAAAGCACGTCCGCCAGCCTTAGCTTCCTCTACACCCTTCTCAGAAAGTTCAACGTCTGTCCAACCTGTGAAAAGGTTGAGCTTATTCCATTCACTTTCACCATGTCTAATTAAAACAAGTTTCATTTTAAGCCTCCTTCGCTTTTTGACAAATCAATCGTATCACATGACTTTATGATGTCAAACGAAAATACTCACATCTACTTACGCTTTTTGTGATACTTGTCAAAGAATTTATTATTTCCTGGAAATGTTAGGAAACGATATGCATTGAGATTCCAGTTACAGCATGAAATGCGATAGAAATTTCTGTCGGACTTGCCGTACAACTACCCTGCATCATTTCACGATTTCCGCCACCCTTAGCGTGGATGGCCGCGTTGAATTCAGCACGAATAGATAGTAAATCAATCGTATGACTCATGATGACATAAGCATATCCCACCTCTGTTTTCGCAATCACCATTACTGTAGAGATTCCCATCTCAATACAACGATTACAGAATGCACGCATTCCTTCAGAATCCGCAAGGACAGAAGCATATATAATCGCATCTTGTATAGGGATTTGGTCTGCGTCCTTCATCATCATTTCCATCGAGACAGTGCGGTATGATTTCTGTACATCTACATAACGCTGTTGAAGATGACTTACAGCTGTCGATATCTCTAGCGGTTTAGCGGACAACAGCTTTGAAATGATACTATTTTCTTGGTGAATGTGACTAAGGTAGGCAAATGCTCTTCTTCCACTCAACAAGAAGACTCTTGTTTTATTGCGTGACTTTTCAAAGTTTATCACCTTACAGATTCCAATTTCACCCGTATTTTTAACATGCATACCACAACATGCGCACATGTCATAGCCATCAATTGAAATAATGCGTGTAGTACCTTCTATCGCAATCTTAGAGCGATAATCATACTTCGCTGTTTCACTCGGAGAACAGAGGATTTCCTGTACGCAAAGATTCGTCCAAATCGCTTGGTTAACACGTCTTTCAACTTCTTCAATATTCTCTTCTGTTAGATTCCCATTAAAATCAGCACAGATATATTCACCCATATGAAAACCAACATTGGAATATCCATATAACTGTTTTACAACACCAGAAAAGATATGTTCTCCTGTATGATTCTGCATTAAATCAAAACGATACTCCCAATCAATTTCACAGTGAACATTTTCTCCTGGCGCAAGTGGTTGTTTTGTGATATGTACAATCCTTTCTTTTTCTCGTTGTACAGCGATTACTTCAACGCCTTGGATTGTACCTTTATCACAAGGCTGTCCACCACCTTCCGGATAAAAGATCGTATCTTTCAAAACAAGTTCATAGCCATCCTTGCATGCATGACAACACAGAACGACTGTATCCAATTCTTTTATGTAAGGATGGCGATAATAATATTCTTGAAATTCATTCATTTATTTCACCATCTCTTTGTACAGTAAATCTACAGCTTCCTGGTCTGCAATCCCATAGGAGAAGGCAGTAGCCGAACCCATCGCAACTGATTTTTCGAGTGCTGTTTGATCATCTTCTCCATTTAATTTACTTGTTAAAAACGCAGCTACCATTGAATCTCCTGCACCTACAGAATTGATTACTTCTCCACTTGGTGCATTGCAGCGATATACCTTGTGATTTACTAGGAGTGCACCCTGATTCCCTAATGAAACAAGCACATTCTGTGCACCCATAGATACTAGCTTGCATGCATATTCTTCCATTTGATTTTCTAAGACATCTATATCAAATATCTCTGATAATTCCTGTTGATTTGGTTTGATCAAGTATGGGCAATATGGAAGTACCGTCTTCAATACACTACCTCCTGCATCTACAATGATACGTATCTTTCTTCCTGCTAGAAATTTCATTACATCCGCATAAAAATTCTGGTCAACACCTGCTGCCATACTACCAGAAAGAATGAGTACATCCCCATCTGTAAGATGTTCCAACTTTACATATAACTTTTCAATATCATCTTTTTCAACCGTAGGGCCACTGGCATTAATTTCTGTTTCTATTTCATGCTTCATCTTGATATTGATACGAGATTCTCCATGTTCTAGCTTGATGAAATCTGGAATAAGCCCATGACTACTCACACGGCGTTCAATCTCATCCCCAGTAAAACCAGCCACATATCCAAGTGGTGTACTAATTCTTCCTAGATGTTTCAAGGCAATGGACACATTAATTCCTTTCCCACCAATATCAATCTGTTCAAAGATGGAACGATTTAGCTTTCCTTCCTCAAATGTTTCTAATTGCACAATATAATCCAGCGATGGATTCATCGTTACTGTATAAATCATACACATACCTCTTTCCAGTATTATAAATGAAAAAAAGGTCCACATCGAAGTGAACCTAATCATTTATTTAGATAATGAAGAACTTCAAGATGAATAATCCTGTAAGAATATACATCAAGAGTGAAATTTCCTTAGCCTTACCTGTAATTACATGAATGAATGTGTAAGAGATAAAACCAAATGCGATACCTTCAGAAATAGAATACGCAAAGCCCATCATTGTAATACATACAAAGCTTGGGAATGCCTTTGTGATATCATTCCATTCAATGTTAACAACCTGCTGCATCATCAAGAAACCAACAACGATTAATGCAGGTGCTGTCGCAAAGGAAGGAATTGTTAAGAATAATGGAGATAAGAATAAAGCAGCTAAGAATAGGATACCTGTTGTAACACTTGTTAAACCTGTTCTACCACCTTCAGTAATACCAGAAGAAGATTCAACGAATGTGGTGATTGTAGATGTACCTAAGATAGCACCTGCTGTTGTACCAACAGCGTCAGCTAATAGCACACCCTTAATCTTTGGTAGTTTACCATCCTTGTCTAACATATTTGCCTTAGAAGCACATCCGATAACTGTTCCAAGTGTATCGAAAATATCAACGAATAAGAATGCAAATACAACCACTACGAAATTCGCAAGGTGACTTGCCACAAACGCAAAGTCAAATTGGAAGAATGTAGGAGCGATAGAATTTGGCATTGAGAAGAATGCTGTTGGGATTAATGAATAGTAACCTAGTTCTGGATTTGGTACATAGATACCTAATAACTGGCAGATAATACCCAATACCCAAGTAAGTAAGATACCCCACAACATGTATCCCTTAACACCCTTGATTAACATCACAACGATCGATACAACACCAATCATGCATAAGATGACACCTACACCTTGTGATGCGAACGTTCCATTTGCGAAACCATTTGTGAATGAATATAAACTAACTAGTGTTGCGCCATCAACGATGATACCTGCATTTTGTACACCGATGAATGCGATAAAGAAACCAATACCTACAGATACAGCTACCTTTAGCTGTACTGGAATTGCATTGAAAATTGCTTCACGAACATTTGTTAGTGACATCACGATGAAGATAATGCCTTCCACAAGTACTGCTGTTAACGCAACCTGCCATGGATAACCCATAACACCACATACTGTGTATGCGAAGTAAGCATTCAAACCTAAACCAGCAGATAATGCAAATGGCATATTTGAAAATGCAGCCATGCAGAAACATGCAATTGCGGATGCGACTGCAGTCGCTGTCAAGATGGAACCTGCATCCATACCAGAAGCACTTAAGATGGATGGATTGAGCGCAAGAATGTAAACCATTGTAATAAATGTTGTGATACCAGCAATCAATTCTGTTTTAACTGTTGTGCCGTTTTCCTTTAAATGAAATAACTTTTCTAACATAAATATCCCCCTTGTTTTTTCACACATCGCTGCCCTTAAAAATAAAAATCCTGCCAAGAATCATCTCAACAGGAAGTCACTAAAAAGAATAGAGACAACCGTAGTCCCGCCATTAAGGTAGCAGGGTAGAGACACTTCCGCCAATTCGAAAGCATATACGATATGTGGCACATAGGTATTATATGAAATAAACAAGACGATTACAAAGGGTATTTGTTAAAAAAACAATTTTTCCAACATTTTACGCAAAATGTATATATTACCAGAAATAAAAGCACTATTATAAAAAATCTCAAAAAAAAGAATATCTTTATCCTAAAAATAATGGGATAATAACATGCGTTTGGAGGTTTTCCTATGAAGCACATGCGACAGTTTTTAATTATTTTATTCTTTACATGTATTGGTGAAGTCTTACATGAATTTATACCATTACCAATCCCTTCATCTATCTATGGTCTTGTTCTATTATTCATCGCACTCAACCATGGTATCTTTAAGATCTATGAAGTGCATGATACAGCTGATTTCTTGATTGATATTATGCCTATTATGTTTATACCAGCAGCCGTTGGTTTAATCCAATCTACCACATCCATAAAACCCATCTTAATCCAATCCATCATTATCATGATGATTTCTACATTTGTTGTTATGGTTATCACTGGCAAAGTATCTATGTTATTACGCAAGGAGAATTCTGATAATGAATAATGTAATGTTAAATAGTGCAACGATGGGTGTTGTCATCTCATTGATGGGCTTCTTTGTCGGTATCCTATGCCGCGAGAAATTCAAGTTACCAATCTTTAATCCATTACTCATTGCGATTATTTTTACGATTATTTTTGTCAAAATCTTCCATGTCGACTACGATTCATACTACTCTTCCGCAAAATACCTCAGTTGGCTGTTAACACCAGCGACAGTTGCGTTAGCTGTACCTCTTTACAAGGAAGTTGAAAGACTAAAATCCAATTGGAAAATGATTACAATCTCTATCGCATGCGGCTGTGCTAGCAGTGTAACAACAGTACTGATCCTTGCTTTATTATTTCGTTTCAACCACGAACAATACGTTACCTTCTTACCAAAATCAATTACTACTGCAATCGGTATGGGTATCGCAGAGGAACTGGGTGGTATCGTACCAGTAACAGTTGCAGTTATCATCGTAACAGGTATCTTTGGCGCAATCATCGCAGATATTGTCTTCAAGGTTTTCCATATCACCGACCCAATTGCTCAAGGCTTAGCTCTTGGAGCTAGTGCTCACGCAATCGGCACATCTAAGGCAATCGAACTCGGTGACTTACAGGGTGCTATGGCAGGTCTTGCAATTTGTACATCTGGTATTATTACCGTTGTTCTAGCGACTATCTTTGCACATATCATGTAAATTTCATAAAGAAGCGTCATGCTTCTTTTTTTTACATAAAAAAAACGACTACGTAAATTGATAGTCGTTTGTGTCATTAGTCTTCTACGTATGGTAATAAAGCCATTTGACGAGCACGCTTGATAGCGATTGCTAACATTCTCTGGTACTTCGCACGAGTTCCTGTAACGCGACGTGGAGTAATCTTTCCATTTGCGCTAACGAATTTCTTCAAGAGCTCTACATCCTTATAATCGATATAAGTGATGTTGTTTTTTGTAAAGTAGCAGACCTTTCTGCGGCCCATTCTTTGTTTTCTGAATGCCATTGTCTGTTCTCCTTTATTTAGAATGGCAGGTCATCGCTGGAAATATCCATTCCGATTCCTGCGCCGAAGTCATCACTCACAAAATCATCGTTTGTAGATGGTTTTGGTTGTGAATACGGCTGTTGATAACTGTTGTCTTGATAACTGCTGTTCTGTGCTCTGCTCTGTGATTGACTCTTAGATTCAAGTAAGTTTACAGTATCGCAAACGATTTCTGTAACATAAACCTTCTGTCCATCACGATCATAGCTACGTGTTTGGATTCTTCCTTCAACACCCACTAACGCACCCTTACGTGCATATGAGCCTAAGAAATCGGCTGCTTGTCGCCAAGCGACACAACTGATGAAGTCTGCAGACTGTTGATTGTTTCCATCCTGTCCACGAGCCATACGACGATCACATGCAACTGTAAATGTCGCAACGGATAAGCCACTAGCTGTCTTACGAACTTCCACATCACGTGTTAGTCTGCCAACCAAAACAACGCGGTTAATCATTACTTAGCTCCCTTAGCCGGAGCTTCGTCACGGGTAATCATGAAACGAACAACATTTGCATTGATTCCCATCAAACGATCAAATTCCTTAACGCAGGCATTATCTGCTTCAAATGCTGTTACTACATAGTAACCCTTTTTCATGTCATCAATGTGATATGCGAATTCACGCATGCCCCATTCATCTGTCTTTGCAATCTTACCACCGTTGTCAGTGATGATCTTGCTGAGAGTCTCGATTAATTCTGCTCTCTTCTCTGTTTCAACAGATTCATTGATGATGTACATGACTTCATACTTCTTCATTCCGTACACCTCCTTCTGGTCTAACGGCCATTTCTGGCAAGGAGCGGGAGTAACCCACTCGCCACAATATAGTACCAGTTCTCCTACCAAAAGTAAAGAAAAAATCACTTCTACTTCACGAGAAAAAAGTGATTCTGTTCGCTATTTAAGCGGATACTGGCATTCTCTCATCACCTGCTTCACTATGCAGGTCCATGGTTACACCATTTACCTTATACTTTTTCAAGACAAACATCGTGACTGTTGCCGCAACCCCTTCAATTGGAGCTAACTTTTCACCAACGAAGTCAGCGACCTCACGCATTGTCTTTCCATTTACATTTACTAAAAACTCAGAATTACCACTCATGAGGAATAGACTACTAACCTCTGGAAAATGTGCGATTCTTTCCGCAATCTTATCATAGCCGCTACCACGTTCTGGCTTTGCGCTAACACCAATTATCGCATCCACATGATCGATATTCGCCTTGTCCCAATTTACCATCGTATGGTAACCGCAGATAATCTTATTATCCTCTAATTCTTTCTTTGCACTGTTTACAGATTCTTCTGTTTCGCCAAGAATATCTGCTAAGTCTGTAATACTTGCACGTGGATTTTGTACAAGTAAGTCAATTAACTTTAGATTGTCCATCTTATTTATCTCCTTTGTGATCCTTTATAAACTGTGCAATACGCCTCATCGCTTCTTGCAAGTGTTCAATACTATATGCATAACTAATTCTCGCAAAGCCTTGTCCGCTTTCACCAAAAGCTGTACCAGGAATAATTGCGACATGTTGTTCATTCAATAACTTCTCGCAGAACTCATCACTTGCCATGCCAAGACTAGAAATATTAGGAAAAACATAGAACGCACCCGTAGGCTCAAATGTTTCTAAGCCCATTTCGTTGAGCTTACGTACACAATACTGGCGGCGCATGTCATATTGTTTACGCATCTCTTCTACATCCCTATCGCAATCACGTAGTGCTGTAATTGCCGCATATTGGCTCACGGTAGGCGCTGCCATAACACAATTTTGATGTACCTTTAACATCACCTTGATTAATTCCTTTGGCCCAAGGACATATCCCAAACGCCAACCTGTCATAGAGAAGGTCTTAGAGAAACCGTTGAGTACGATTGTTCTTTCCTTCATCCCTGGGATTGATGCGAAGGAAGTAAATTTACCATTGCCGTAAATCAATTCAGAATAGATTTCATCGGAGATGACAAGAATATTTGTGTCACGTAATACTTCTGCGATTTCTTCCATCTCTTTGTAAGATAAAGTCGCACCCGTTGGATTATTTGGATAGGATAATAGAATTGCCTTTGTTTTATCTGTAATTGCAGCCTTGATATCTACCGCTTGGATTCTAAAGCCATTTTCAACCTTGGCCTTCACATACTTTATTTTCGCACCTGCAAAAGCAGCCGTAGGTTGATAAGTAACGTATCCAGGATCTGGCAAGATGACCTCATCTCCCTCTTCCACAATTGTACGGAATACAAGGTCAATTCCTTCACTTGCACCTACAGTCACAATCATCTGATCAATGTCATAATCCAGATTATATTTACGAAGTAGATATTCACGAATCGCAAGACGTAACTCTTTTAAACCTGCGTTGGTCGTATATTGCGTCCTTCCAAGTTCAATCGTATGAATTGCCGCATCACGAATATCCCATGGTGTCTTGAAATCAGGCTCACCCACACTGAGTGAAATGCAATCTGGTATTTCCGCAACCAAGTCAAAGAATTTACGAATTCCCGATGGTTTCATATTTGCTGCTCTTTGTGCTACTAGCTTTGTATAATCCATAGTCTGTACCTCGTACGTCCTCTCTATTATACTCGAACTGTAAAAAAATGCTCCCTATGCAGAAACATTTTTTACAGTAATTGTCATGACATTCAAAACTCAATGTATATTGGAATGCTTATTCAAAATCTCTTGGATAAAATCATCTACTTTCTCTGTATCAGCGATGACACTGATATTCATAGACTTATCTAACTTCTTCTCACGAAGACCACAAAAGATAGGATTCTTGATTCTCATCGTTAACTTTGAACAATGAAACGCATGTTTACTTACTTTGATTTCTTCAATATCTTCAAGTTCAAATCTAAAATGTAATACACTACGCCCTCTACTTCCATAGCTATAGTATTTTACAATATTGTTTTTATCAATTTCTATTTTCACTGCGTGCAGATAGAAATAATAAACCATCAAACAAAGAAGTATCGGTGCACAAACGAGCACAATAACAATAATCATTGTGTCTGATTCACTTGTTCCAATATCAATCAGATGCTTTAGTATCCATATTACAATCAAAGAGAAAGATACGATAGTCGCAAAAGCTACCTGATTCAATTTAGACTGATATGGATATTTCAAAATCAGTTTTGGCTCTTCTTGCATATCATCCATTTTCATAATTTACTCCGATTTTAATTCAAAGAGAATATCACGAAGTTCAGCTGCTCTTTCAAAGTTTAGACTTGCGGCTGCTTCACGCATTTCAACTTCCATATCTGCAATCAGTTTTGCCTTATCTTTCTGAGAAAGTTTCGCTTTCTTCTGCATGTATTTCGCAGCCATTTCTTTGGTCTCTTTACCACGGATGGCTTCTTCGACATTCTTCTTAACAGTTGTAGGTATGATGCCATGTTCTACGTTATACGCTTCCTGAATCTTACGACGACGCTCTGTTTCGTTAATTGCGTAACGCATGGAATCCGTCATGACATCTGCGTACATGTACACTTCACCATTCGCATTACGTGCAGCACGTCCAATTGTCTGAATCAAAGAACGATGGCTACGCAAGAAGCCTTCCTTGTCCGCATCTAAGATACATACCAAGGATACTTCAGGAATATCCAAGCCTTCCCGCAACAAGTTAATACCGACAATCGCATCTACTTTTCCCAAACGTAAATCACGAATGACTTCTGTACGTTCCAAAGTCTTGGTCTCATGGTGTAAATATGCAATCTTATAACCACGCTCTTTGAGATACGCTGTAAGATCCTCTGCCATGCGTACAGTTAACGTTGTAATTAGCACACGTTCATTACGTTTGAGTCTAGCATCTAGCGCCTCACAGATATCATCAATCTGTCCCTTGGTTGGCTTGACGGTAATCTTTGGATCGAGTAATCCAGTCGGACGAATAATCTGTTCTGTCACATGGTGATCAACGGCTTCTAGTTCAAAGTCACCAGGTGTTGCAGAACAATATATAACTTGATTCATCATCGTTCGAAATTCATCAAATTTCATCGGACGATTTTCTAGTGCCGACGGCAAGCGGAAGCCATACTCTACTAAGACCTCCTTACGTTGACGATCTCCGTTGTACATACCTCTTACCTGCGGTAAGGATACGTGCGATTCATCCACAAACAACAAGAAATCCTTCGGAAAGTAATCAAAGAGATTCCATGGGCGCTGTCCTACTTTTCTACCATCAATATGCATAGAATAGTTTTCAATACCAGAACAGTATCCATTTTCTCTTAACGCTTCTAAGTCAAAGCGTGTACGCTGTTCTAAGCGTTCTGCTTCGAGTGGTTTGCCCTTCTTACGGAAATACTCTAGACGATCTTCTAGTTCTGCTTCAATCGCATCACAAGCTCTTAACATCGTCTCCTTAGAACGAGCATAACCACTCGCTGGGAAGATGTTATAGAACTGGTATGCATTCATGGTTTTTCCTGTTAAAGGATCGATCTCTGTAATACGTTCAATCTCTTCACCAAACATCTCAATACGAATATTAAATTCATTTGTATAGGATGGTGTTAAATCAATAATGTCTCCACGTACACGTATCGTACCTCTTGTTTGGTCAACGTCGTTACGTGAATACTGTAGTTCAATCAAACGACGCATCAAATCATTACGGTCAATGCTTTCTCCTACACGTATCGTATAGAACATGTTCTTATACTCAACAGGATCACTAGCCGCATAGATACATGCGACGGATGCGACGACGATTGTATCTCTTCTTTCGAGAAGAGAATTCAAAGTAGACTCACGGAACATATCTAACTCTTCATTGATTGCAGCTGTCTTTTCAATATACATGTCACTCTTAGGCATGTATGCCTCAGGTTGATAATAGTCGAAATTTGATACGAAGAACTCCACACGATTGTGTGGGAATAGTTCTTTAAATTCTGAATATAGCTGACCAGCTAATGTCTTATTGTGTGAAAACACCAATGTTGGTCGATTCATCTGTGCGATGATATTCGCCATAGTAAAAGTCTTACCAGTACCAGTAGCACCCTCTAGAACCTGCTCCTTCTTACCTGCATGCAGGCCAGCAACCAGTTCCGCAATCGCCTTCGGTTGGTCTCCTGTAGGCTTAAATGGCGATACAAGTTCAAACTTACGATCATCCATTTAAGATCTCCTGTGCTTTCTGTAGTTGAACATCATGTGTCTTTGTTGTATTCCAATCCAGTACCACAGCGCTATAGAGAGTACTGAATGTTTCCTTATCTAACACTCCATCTGCTTTAATACCTTTGTCTGTCTCAAACTGACGTAATGCGTCTTCTGTTTGAGATGAGAAATAACCGTCGGTACGACCAACGCTATATCCTAGGTAATCTAAACATAGTTGGGCGAACTTTACTGGTTCACCAACACTATCATAAGTGTAACGATCCGTATCATTCATCTTTGGTAAAGAGGTATACATCACTTCATGTAACTTCACTTCTACATCTGGTGTAATACCAACACCATTGACCCAAACATCATTTGGGGAAGTCCATTTTGAAGTTGTATATTTAAGTGCTGAACCATCTTTAAATACACGTGATACCTGTACTGTACCCTTACCATAGGTCGTAACCCCAAGTACTGTTACATCTTTATGTTGTTCCTTGAGGGCCATCGTTAATACTTCAGAAGCACTTGCCGTATTCTTATTCACTAAAATGGAAATCTTCTTGATATTGTCATACATACCATCAGTTGTATAAATTTTTTCTGTTGTGCCATCCGCATAAACCTGCTTCATCGCAAGCGTATCCTTTGGCAAGAAATATGACGCAATACCCTGTAATGCAGTCAGATATCCACCACCGTTATCACGTAAATCAATCACGATATTTGATACATTCGCATTCTTGAAATCATCTAGGTATGTCTTTACTTCATTGGTTGTGTTTTCACCAAACTGATAAATCTGTAAGTATCCTGTATTATCACTTAAAATCTCACCAAACGCAGTCGCACTAACAGCTGCACGTGTAATTGTAATCTCAAGAGGTTGTTCCTGACGGATGAATTCAATCGTTACATCTGTACCACTATCACCCTGTACCAGATTCTTGATTTCTTCCGTCGTCTTCCCAGTCAATAATTCACCATTGACCTTATTCATGATGTCTCCAGCCTTTACACCTGCTTTATCCGCTGGTGAATTACGGAAGACACGATCGATAATATTGATTCCATTGGCTTGTAAGAACTGTACACCAATCCCTACATAATTACGGTTAATAGAATCCGTAAACTGCTTCATCTCATCAGCCGTCATGTATTCTGTATGCTTATCGACCTCATTGGTTGTAATACCCTTTAGAGCTTGGTCTGTTAATTTGGTATCAATATTTTCTACTTGATCCGCAAAAAACCAATCATTCTCCATCACCTGTAAAACACTGCTGATTTTCTTATCAGAATTCAAAGGGAGATTATTCATCACGTTTTTACGTGCAGGAGCGAGCAAAGATAATGGTAGTACTGATCCAAGTAACCAACCACCAACTAAGGCTACCACCACAAACGCTACCATGAGGATACGTAGACGTTTTACCTTCCTCTGCTCTTGTTTTAAAGCCACTTCTTCTGGCCATAAATGACGACGGAAAGGAATACTATATACTTTTTCATCGTTCTGTAATTCTTCTTTGTTTTCGTCCATTTTACTGCCTCTATCTTTCCAAAAAGAGTCTCTATGAAAGAAGAGACTCCTTGATACTATTTTTAATAACCAAATACTTCTTCAGGTTGGATACGACATGGAGCACCAACGCCATCACTACAACGTCTTCCATATAAACCGTATCTTCCACCAGTCCAACCTGCGCCAAAGCTGACATCACCATTCCAGTTAGCAGCGTAGTACGCAAAGTTAGATGCATCTCCTAAGTAGAAGATTTCCACGTGACAGTGTGGCCCAGTTGTATTACCAGATGAACCTACCTGTCCAATCACGTCACCTGCATTTACAATCGTACCAGTCGCTGCTGGTGTATTTAATGTCATGTGGAAGTAATCCACACCATACAAACTACCGTTCACAGTTACAAGTAAGATAACTTGATTCCCAGAATAGGAAGCACCACCAAATTGATATCCACAACTATCACCTAGATAACCAACTGTCGGACAGCCATTGACACCTCTTAATACGACGCCGTTAGCAACCGCACGAATCGTCGCTCCATAGCCTGCCGCAAAGTCATAACCTAGGTGAACACTTCCATCTGGATATGCCCAAGTACCAGCACTGCGCCAAGCGCCATCTACTGGGTAAGTCCAACCATTTGTACTAGGAATCGCTTCAATTTGAGCAGTGATACCTGCCATTAACGCATTGTTTTGTGCAATATCAGAGTTCTTTGTCTCGATAGAACCACGAAGTGCAGCTGCAGTCTTTTGCGCTGCTTCTTGGGCAATCTGAACATAAGTCTGTAAAGTAATTAGTTCCTTTTGTTGGTCTTGTTTTTCCTTCTTTTGAATCTCTAGTTCATTCTTCGCAACAACAAGCTCTTCTTTTTGTTTGTTTAACGTTGCGATAATCTGAACAAGCTCACTCAAAGTCTTCTTATCGTATTGAGAAATTGTACTTAAACCATTCGCAATACGAATAAAATCTGTGAAGTTATTCGCACCCATCAAAATATCAATATATTGATTTGTACGCATGGTAGGTTGATTCAATACCATACGTGTCTTTACTTTATCTTGTAGTTTATCTGCAGTCTGTTGATTTTGATCAATCTCTGCCTGCTTGTGGTCAATTTCTTTCTGCTTTGCGTCAATTTCTGCTTCTTTCTGCGTGATTTCAGTTTGCTTTGTATCAATCTGAATCTGATACTCGGAGATCTTCGCCGCATACTTGGTGATATTGGCTTCCATATCAGCCTTTTGAGCCTTCCAAGCCGCAATCTGTTGACTCATTTCCGCATTCTGAGACTCTAAGTAAGCCTTATACGCCTCACATGCACTAGCATCATCTTTGCCGTAGTTTGTACAACGATTTAACCAATATTCAGAGTTGGAGTAATCTTCATCCGCGATAACGGTACTCGATTGATTTCCAACCATAATTACAGCCATCAATAGGCATAAACATATCTTCGTTAATTTTTTCATCGCTTGTCCCTCAAATACTTCGTTACGGAGAGCCAGCTTCCGAAAAGACCAACCAAAATACCAACTAACAACAAGATACCTGAAATATAGTATAAGAATGGGAACGCCTTCTCTAAACGGAACATATTAGAGATTAATACACCAGAGGTCTTTTCAAAAATCACAATGTAACCCCAAATCGTTAGACCAATCGGGATAATTGCGCCTAGAATACCTGTAATAATACCCTCCCAAAGGAAAGGAGCACGGATAAACCCGTTTGTCGCACCTACATGCTTCATGATCGTGATCTCATCCTTACGTGCATAAATTGTAAGTTTGATTGTATTTTGAATTAAGAAAATCGCAAGTAATGTTAACGCAGCTACTAAGATACCACCAAAACGGCGAATAGATGACATCGCATCAACCATGTTCAAAGTACTTTGACCACCATAGTTGACACTATCGACACCATTTATCTGACCAATCTTCTTAGCAATATCCTCAAGATTTGCGCCATTCTTTGTTTCTACGTAGTAGGCGTCATGCATAGGGTTATCTGCCTTAAATGGCTCAAACACTGCTCTTGTACGCTCATCTTCAAAACTGTTGATGTAATATTTTAACTCATCATCTTTCGATGAATATGTTACCCTTTCAACCCCGTCAATTGCAGCGATTGCCTTCTCAATCTGTTTTAAGCTAGAAGTGGATTCCGCATCATACGAAACCATAACGGAGATTTCAACAGAGGACTCTACGGAACGAGTAAATTGTTCTAAGTGATAACTTAATACCAAGAACAAACTAATAATCATTAATGTTACCGTAACTGCAATTGCACTCGAAAGAGACATTGCCCAGTGTCTGCCAACACCACGGATACCTTCACGAATTGGTCTAATCATGACGAACATAACCTCCTTCGGAACGGTCAGCCACAATGTGCCCTTGTTCCAAGACAATCGTACGCTTACGATACTTATTTACAAGCGTAATATCATGGGTAACCATCACAACCGTTGTACCATAACGCTGATTGATTTCCTCTAGTAAGTCCATAATCTCATCTGATTTTGCTGGGTCCAAGTTACCAGTAGGCTCATCCGCAATCAAAACCTTAGGACGGTTGGCAATCGCACGTGCAATCGCTACACGCTGCTGCTGTCCACCAGATAATTCCTTTGGGAAAGAATTGCCCTTTTCACTTAAGCCCACGACTTTCATCACTTCAATTGTACGTTTGCGAATCTGTGCCTTTTTCATACCGATTACTTCTAAGGCATAAGCAATATTTTCAAATACTGTCAAATGTGGCAATAATTTATAATCCTGGAATACAACACCGATATTACGGCGATAGATAGGAATCTGACGTTTGGATAATTCACCAACATCAATACCGACAACTTTCACATTGCCTTTTGTACACATCTCTTCCGCATCCATCAGCTTAATCAACGTAGATTTACCAGAGCCAGTAGGTCCAATAACATAAACAAATTCGCCTTGATCAACTGATAAATTTATATCATACAGTGCATTCGTACCATTTTTATATCGTTTGTAAACATGGGTGCATTGAATCATAAGGGTACCTCCTTACTTGTAAAATCCTGCTCAATAATTTTATCACATTCTGTTAAATATTGGATGAAGCGTAGGTGAAACCTTCACCATGCATATCAGATGCATCATTTGTAATCACAAATGCTTTTGGATCAATTCGATTAATTAATGAAATCAAGCTTGCGTATTGACGTGTTGATACAACAACCAATACTATATTCTTCGTTTCACTGTTAAATCCACCACGACCATCTAAAATCGTAACACCACGATTGAGTTCCTGATAGATTCCATCTCGTAACTCTTCCCAATGACTGGAAATAATATGTACAGACTTGGCATTAGCACCTTGTCCAGCACTCAGCACCTTTCCAATCGCAAAGCCAGACGCAAATACGGACACAAGACCAAGTAATGCAGAATTAATGCCATACGCCGCAATACCTAGTCCAACCGTTAAAGTATCAATAATAATAACCAAAATCGAAATTTGTATACCTGTAAACTTATGTAAAATCAGGGCTGGTATATCCATACCTCCTGTACTTGACCCTGCTCTCATCACAATACCAATACCAGTACCACCAAGAAGTCCTGCATATAAAGCAGCCAAAATCGGATCAACAGTGATTGGATTTGGAACCCTTATTAATAAGTTATTAAATACTGGATAGGCAAGTGAAGACAACATCGTTGTTAAGGCAAATTCCTTACCAAGGATAACTGCTCCTAAGATTAGGAAGCCAATCACCGCCGAGTTGGCAAATAGGGTCTTATCTATATGGAAGAATGGCTCAAAGGCAACCGCAAGACCAGCGACGCCACCGGAAAGGATATTGTACGGTAAAATAAAAAATTCTACTGACATAGACAATAAGAACGTTCCAGCTAAAACCATCAAAAAATTGATTACACTTTTCTTATTCATGGAAGGTATTATATCATAGGTACTACGATATGGAGAATGACTAATGAAAGATAACCGTATAAAAAACATAATCCTTTGGACTATCGTAATCGCATATACACTTTGGATATTTCATAACTCAGCACAAACCGGAAAAGTCTCCGCAAATCTGAGTCAAACATTGAGCTATCGCATCTATGATTGCTTACAATTTCTACATTTCATGCCATTTCAATTATTCCATACACTCATCCGTAAATTTGCACATTTTAGCGAATACACTCTACTTGGTATCTTGGTATCGACTGTTAGTTCATATACCATCCAAGAGCGCAGACAAAGGCTAGTCATCATCCTATGGATGGTGTTAACACCGCTTATCGATGAAGGCATTCAATACTTCACACCTGGAAGATCAGCCGAATTGCGTGACTGTTTCATTGACATGTGTGGATATAGCTTTGGATTTTTAATCATGTATCTCATAAACAAGTGGAAAACCAAATAGGTTATCTGCTTTTCTTTATTGTGTTAAACCTGCAACCTTACCTTCAGTAATCTTGATAATATCATCAGGCGCAATTTCAATCTGTGTACCAACCTTACCACCTGAGACAAGAATCGTATCAAACAATATGATCGTTTCATCATAGACTGTTACAAATAATTTCTTCATCCCAATTGGTGAACAACCACCATGTACATAACCGGTTGTCTTGAATAATTCCTTCTGTGGTAACATCGCCACACTCTTAACACCGACCGCACGTGCACAAGCCTTTAAATCTAGCTTCTCTTTCACTGGAATCACAAATACATAGTGATTGCCATCATCACCCTTCGTTACCAGTGTCTTAAATACCTGTTCTGGATCTTCTCCACACTTTTGTGCGACAGAGACACCATCAATCAAATCATCACTGATATCATAGGTATGTTCCTGATACGTAATTCCTTCTGTATCCAAAATACGCATCGCATTTGTCTTCACTTCTTTTTTTGCCATATTTTTGACCTCGCCACTATTTTACACCAATTTATAAACCATTGCAGATACGTTCCATCCATATTAAATTTACGTTACAATAAACTGCGAGGTATAACCATGATCAATCGTTTTTCTAGAACACAACGCGTCATTGGAAGAGACGCACTACATAAAATACAACGAGCGCACGTCATCGTATTTGGCGTTGGTGGAGTTGGTAGTTACGCCATCGAGGCTTTAGCACGCAGTGGGATTGGTAAAATCGACATCGTCGACCATGATACGGTTTCACTCACCAATATTAACCGACAGCTCATCGCAACCGACGCAACCATCGACCAATACAAAGTAAATGTGATGAAAGAGCGCATCCACACAATCAGTCCAGATACTATCGTGAATGCTCTACCTATCTTCTATTTACCAGAAACCAAAGATCAGTTTAATCTTAGCCAATATGACTATATCATCGATGCTATCGATAACGTTACCGCTAAGATTGATTTAATCGTAACCGCAAAAAGCTTAGATGTTCCTATCATCTCTGCAATGGGATGTGGCAATCGCTTCGATCCAACGAAAGTCTGCGTAATGGATATCTACGCTACAAAAAATGATCCACTGGCAAAAGTCATGCGCCATGAATTACGTGCACGTAACATCAAAGACTTACAGGTATGTTGCTCAACAGAAGCCCCAATCAAACCAATTGAATATTCCGATGAGGAACAAGAAAAAGCAGTGAAATGGAGTATTCCAGGTTCCACCGCCTTCGTTCCACCTGTGGCAGGTATTACATTAGCTGCCGAAGTTGTTCGACAAATTACAAATTTTGATCCAAACAATCGCAAGTAACGAAAGTTACTTGTTTTTAATGCAAGATTGTGCTGAGAATACGGTTAACAGTCTTACCGTCCGTTTGGCCCTTGTACTTATCAAGAATCTCCCTCATCACAGGACCTTGATTACGCTTCAGAGGTTCTAAGCCCTTCTCTTGTAAGATTCCTTCAATGATTTGCTGAATCTCTTCTTCCGTTAACTGCTTTGGTAAGTAAGAAGAAAGTAATGCCAGCTTCTTTTGTGCCTCCTCCTTTAAATCTGCACGATTTTCAGGAATACTCTCAATCGTTTCATTTGTCTGTTTGATTTCACGTTGAATATACGCTAGCTCATCATTCTTCTCTAACGTATGACCAGCTTCCTTCTCCGCAAGTGTAATTGCGGAAATCACAAGGCTCAATACACCCTTAGTCAGAGTGTCATGTTCCTTCATTGCCTTCATATTATCTTTTCGTAATTGTAATAATAGTTCGCCCATTATAAATACCTCCTGCTACTATTATAAACTTTCTAGCAAAAAAGTATGTGCCTTCTTCATCTTTATACTCTAAAATATGCTAAAATCATCACGAAGCAGGTGAATATTATGCAAAAAAACTTTATCTTTATTTCCCCTAATTTTCCTAAGACATATTATCAATTCCCACTCGCTTGGAAACAATTAGGTGGTCGTTCCCTCGCAATCAGTGACGCAAATTATAACTCTTTAAGTGACGTACAAAAGTCAGCTTTTGATGATTACTATCAAGTAAGTTCACTTGAGAATTATGATGAAGTATATCGTGCAGTCGCATGGTTTGCACATCGTTATGGCAAGATTGACTGGCTAGAGTCCAATAATGAGTATTGGTTATTTCAAGACGCAAAACTACGTCAGGACTTTAATATTACCACTGGAGATAAAGCTGATGATGTCATGCACTATAAGCTAAAGTCTGAAATGAAGGCATACTATCACAAGGCAAATGTACCAACCGCACGCTATCACATCGTATCCACTTTAGAAGCTGGTAAAGAATTCATCTCTAAAGTAGGCTATCCTGTTGTTGTAAAGCCAAACAATGGTGTAGGTTCTAGTGCAACTTGGAAGATTTGCAATGATGGCGAACTAGAAGACTTCTATAAAATCCAACTGCCACATGAATATATCATGGAAGAATATGTTCCAGGATATATCCTGTCATTCGATGGGATTGTAGATGAAAACAACAAAATCGTTTATCGTACATGCCACGTATTTCCAAACCCAGTCATGGAAATCGTAAACGGGAAGACAGATTGTGTCTTCTGGAATGAAATTGACATACCAAAAGATCTAAACCAAATGGGTGAACGACTCATCCACGCCTTCGATCTTCACTCACGCTTCTTCCATACAGAGTACTTCCGTATGACAGAAGATAAAGAAGGACTTGGCAAGAAAGGTGATTTAATCGGTCTAGAAGTAAACATGCGTCCACCAGGTGGATACATGACAGACATGATCAACTACTCGCAAGATATTAACATCTACATGATCTATGCAAAAATGTGCATGCATGTACAGAATATGATATCGCCACATCCTATCTATCACTGTGTATATGTAGGTTTGCGTGACGGTAGCCATTACGCACATTCTGGCCTTGAAATCTTCCAACGCTTTGGCGCAAACATCGTCATGCATGAAAGAATGCCACAGGTGCTAGATGCGGCGATGGGTAATGAATTCTACGTTGCCCGCTTTAAAACAATGAAGGAACTACATGAGTTTGTTGATTTTGTGACGGAAAAGGAAGTGAAGCCACATGCAGATAAACTACCACAAGAGCTATAGTAATTATCTAAACCGAGAAATGGAATTCAAGGTTTTTGGTCATGCAGGCATTGTACTACTTGCCTTTCCATCACAAGACGGAAGATTCTACGACTATGAAAACCGTAACCTAATCCAATCCATTTCCTATCAAATTGATCAAGGAAAAGCCATGGTACTATGCTGTGATTCCATTGATGGAGAATCTTGGTCTGCAGAATGGAAAAACATCAATGATCGCATCAGTGCGCACGAAGCATATTTCAATTACATTCACCAAGAACTTTTACCACTATTCCGTGATTTATATCCAAACCAAAGAGAAAGTAAAGTCTACACAACCGGGTGCTCACTAGGTGCTTATCACGCACTCAATATCTTGTTTCGTATGCCAGACTTATTTGCAGGATGTATTTGTTTATCTGGTGTATATAGTACCTACCCATTCTTTGGCTCCTACAGCAACGAAATCATCTATCAAAATTCCCCAAACGACTTCATCAATGGTATGCACTATAATCATCCATACGTTGAAAAATACCGTCAGAAACAGATTTATATCTGTTGTGGGCAGGGTGCTTGGGAACATCCAATGTTAGAGGACACCCGTCGCTTAGAAGAACTACTTAAATATAAGAATATCCCTGCTCATGTCGAGTACTGGGGATTCGACGTCAGCCATGATTGGTCATGGTGGGAGAAGCAATTTCCATACTATGTGAACCAGTTAATTAACGCACAATCAGCGAATTAATCATTTTATGCTTTTCATCGTCTTACTATTCTGCTATTATTATCTAGCACGCGGATATGGCGGAACTGGCAGACGCGCTAGATTTAGGATCTAGTTCCTTCGGAGTGCAGGTTCGATTCCTGTTATCCGCACCATTGAAAAGGACTTCAATATCATATTGGAGTCCTTTTAATACTTATTTAAATGCTTTTTCTAATCCATCTACATATGCTTTAAAATTAATTCCATTGACTTCCTCAATGAGTTTCATATCTAGACTATTAAATTCCGGATGAAACGCCCCACAGATAGCAGTGGATATAGAACCAATCGTATCACTATCCCCTGCAATATTGGCTGATAACCAAGCAGACTTCATAGGATTCCCTTTACTCAGGACAATCATCGTAAATACAGCCGGAATTGTTTCAATTGTTTCAAAGCCAACCCCATACACTGTCTCAAGCTTCTCAAGAACCTCTTTCTCAGATAATGTCATAATATCTTGTTGAACTAAATCAAGTCTCTTTAACAACGATGGTGATGGGAGTTGATTTCCATGTTTCATTCCCTCTTCAATTGCTCGTTTTGTTAGTGTCCAAATTTCTTCTTCATCATATTCATGTCGCAAAGCATAACTAGATAGAGTTGCGACAACACTCGCACCTGCAATCGCAATACTTGTATTGTGTGTTGGGAGGCATAGTTTACAAACATCATCTACTAAACCTTCTATGTCATGATAATCATGCAAAATCCCGAGTGGACTAGCTTTCATGGCAGAGCCATTTGTTGTTCCATATTTTCCAGATTCTACATAACTTTTACCAGCGCGTAATAAATCAAGAGCTTTTGAAGTAGACGGCCCAATTTGACTAGCATTCTTTTCTGGATTTTCGTCTGCCCATCGCACTAATTTATGAAGGTATAATTCCGTATCAAATTGTCCTTCTTCAATGATTGAATCACATACCAGTAAGGTATTAACAGTATCATCCGTTACCTCACCTGCTTTGAATTTTCGCTTGAAGAAATCATTCTTTGAAGATGGTAATAATGCATGGATACCATCAGGAAATGTTTCGTCCAATATCTTTCGGCACATCATTTCAGATGGCATACCCATTGCATCACCGTAAGCACAGCCAAAAAGTAAACCATATATTTTATCTCTGCGAGATAAACTCATTTATTTCACTTCCTTTGCATCTTGATATGTAACAAATGTAAGTGTGAATGTTACTAGCATCGCAGCAATACATGCAATAACTGCCCAAACTAGTCCTCCGATACCCTGAGCATTTGGATTAATAAATGACATAACACCTGTTACACCCATACTAATCGCATACATTGGAGAATTTGATAAAGCCAAGATTAAACCACCTACTAATCCACCAATCATGCAGAAGCCAAAACGCTTCTTAACTGGTAATGTAACGCCGTAAATAGAAGGCTCAATAATGCAGAAACATGCGCTCAAGAATGCAGGTAATGCAATATTCTTTGTCTTAATATCTTTACTCTTTAAGAATACCGCAAAGCAAGCTGCCATATGTGCAAAGCTTGCAGGAAAGATTGAAGCTACAATGAGTGAATTTCCTAATGAGCCAAATTCCATAATTCCCAAAGTAATTAATGGCCAATGTAAACCAAAAATAACCAATGGTTGATAAATCAGTGTAATTACTGCAAACGCTAAAATCTTAGAAGTTGAAATCAAACTGTTTAATCCAGCCTGCAATAAGTTCTGGATAATCATTGAGATTGGCCCAACTAATAATACACCTACGATTCCCGCAAAAAGAATTGTAAAGAAAGGAACCATGAACTGTCTTGTTACACGTGGTAATACTTCTTTTAAAATCTTTTCAATCTTAGAAGCCAAGAAGTTTACCATCATAATAGGAATAACTGTTGATGTATATCCTGTTGCAGGGAAAATAATTGGAATTCCTAAGAAAGTTTTGAATACAGGCATTTCTAATGGGGTACCTGCAAACAGTGTAAATAATGGGTCTCCTGCATTGATTGTCTGTGCTATACCAGGATAAATCATAAACGCACCCAGAATCATACCGATAAATGGATCCATACCAAATGCAGTTGCACTAGTATAGCCTAAAATAACTGGGAAGAACGTTAAGCATGCATTACCCAAGCTAGATAATAGGATATTTGTGCCATCACCACTCGTAATCACACCAGTTGATAGCAGAATTGAATTAACACCTGCAATGATTCCACAAGCACATAAAACACCTAATGATGGAACTACAATTTTCGTAATCAATGCCGCAAAGCGATTTAGAACATTTTTGTCTTTTATCTCTTCTTGTGGAACTTCCTCTGCCACATGTACAAGTTTAATAAACTCTTCGTAAACATCTCCTACTTGTGTGCCAATAATCACTTGTAGTTTTCCTTCTGCAGCCTGGGTAGAAATGATACCTGGATGATTATCTAGATTTGTACGATTCGCCTTTGTATTATCTTTTAACTTTAAGCGCAATCTTGTCATGCAGTGCGTAGCAGACTCTACATTCTCCTTTCCACCTACATTTTCTAGAATAAACTGTGCTAATTTTTGATTCTCATTCATATCGATTCCCCCTTTCATGATATTGATCTTTGAATATGAATTATTAAATATGTTAATTCCTCATTGCCAATTTCCACTTCATATTTTGCACGTATAAATTGTTTAATATTTATAGCACATAAGTAAGCGTCTTTATATGCTTCCTTTAGCATATTCAAAAGAGTTTCATTCTTATCATCACTCCCAAATTCTTGATGTGTAACAATGTTTCTTGCAAAATACTTTAAGTGACTAATTAGTCTAAAATATACTAATGATTTTCCATCAATTTCCACATTGAAGTAATTCGATATAATTTTCAATATCTCATCGATGATGATAGTGACCTTCCTAACATTTGCAGTACCGATTCCATTTTCAGTTTCAGCATTGATGATATGCATCGCAATAAAACCAGCTTCATCTACCGGTAGTTCTACGCCTGTTTCCTCGGATATAATCTGAACACCTTGCATTCCGAGTTCATATTCATCTGGATAAAAATGCGATATTTCAGTTAATAAATCATTACGTACATATATTCCATCCGCATAATTCTTTAATGCGTAATGCACATGATCACAAAGTGAAACATATAACATATCACTGAATTTCTTTGTTAAAGATAAACGTATATTTTGGATAATTCTATCCACGATATTGATTTCACTTAACGGCAAAGAAACCAATACCTTCTGTAGGTTGAGATTCAAATCATTAGAAGATAAAAAGAACTGTTTCTCGACTAATGCACTATTAATGGAATCTCCAGCTTTATGCTGAAAACAAATTCCTTTTCCAATCACAATTACTTCATTACCATTATCATCAATGACTGCAGTATTATTGTTTAGTATTTTCTTGATTTTCATAGTCCCTCTCAACAAAAAAACTCGTCTCAAAAAATATACAAACCGTATAATTTAATGAAAACGAGTTAAGCTCAATCATGATAACTTCCTCATTGATATTTCTATTAAAATATTACTCAAAGAATACTGTAAAGTCAATGAAACTTAATTCATGCATGCAAATTAAATAACTTTTAGAAGAATAAGAGATCCCTCTTACTCATAAAGATAATATGTGCCATTCGTCTTGATTGTAATCTTATCACCAACATTTACAGTGATCATCTTAATTACATCAGCGTACTTTGCCTTATATATCACTTGATTTGTATCAATGATATAAAGATAGGTATTACCACCAATATCAATCTTTTCAAGCTTCGCCACTGTAATTTCCTTCTCTTTATAGTTAGAAGTATCTACAGCATCAGCAACTTCTTGGTTTGCTTGTTCTGTACTGATTTCACCCTTGAGTAGTCTGCGATACTGTTCGATTGCGTCCTTTTGGTTATACGCTGTAACAACCATGTTATACTGCTCAACATTGACACAAGCATACATCTTCACCAAACCATTATCATCCTTTAATACCATGATATATGTCGGTGTACCATCTACATTGATTAATGATGGGAAGGATGCGTGATAACCCTTCTCCTGCACTTCACCTTCAGCCGAATGCATTCCACTGCCTTCGTCTGCGCCAGAAGCTAGGATGAACTTAGTTTCAGATGTACGTTCATTTGCCATAATGAATCCAATATTACTTGAATCACCATTTACAGAGGTTACACCTGTATAAATCCAAATATCTCCATCTTTCGCAATATATCCATAGTCTGTACGATAACTCTTATCACCATCTTCATTCTTAATTTCTACGGTTGTAGTCTGTCTACAATCAATCTGGCCGAAGATGCTATTCAAGAATCCGCGGTGCAATTTGGCAGAGTCGTTATACTGCTCAACAATCAAATTTCCTGGATAAATAATATCTGCCCAACGAGGAACATCCTTTACATCAAGCTTGGTCATTGTGCCATCAATTGGATTGATTAAGATAGCACCTGTAATCTTCTTACCACCAAATAGGGAAATACTATTTGTATAAGTAGAAGCGATATACCAAGGATTACCTTCTTCATCAATTTCGAAATGAAGATTTGTAAACATTGTTGTTGGATATGCAAACCGAATATGTCTTCCTAGATTCTCGTTGAAATAAGCACTAGGGACATACTTCATCTTGTTAGTCATCGCAACATATTCCGCATCCATTGTGACTGGATTTACTTTTACATAACCCGGAATTCCATTTTCATGGTTTCCAAACCACTTAAAGAATCCATCATATTGTAAAGGTGCCACCTTGATTGGACTATTTTGATAGTCAATCTGCATATACTCGCCGACATTAAACTGTGAGACAACATCACTCAAGGAACCAATCTTACGATCCCCAAGTTTTTCTGCACTTGCGGTATCCATTAACGCAATAGAACTTGTCCCACTGACAGATGGAATATCTTCTGTACTACCTTCATCTACTTTTAAAATAGATGAATATCCCTTCGCGTGGAATAAGCGCATACTTGTAATACTACCTAGCACCATGCATACAAGGAGAACAGACTCTGCAATTGCAATCTTCTTAACATTTTCCTTTTCTTTTCGAATAGAGAATACTAGTGCTTGTACTACAAAGTATACTGCACCAATCCCTAGTAAGAATCCCCAAAATCGAATACTCTTAAGGTTAATTGCTGGTAAGAAAAAGTAGAAGCCAATACATGCGATAACAAGTGTAATAACAACTCCTATCACATAGCTCATCACAGTATTATTCTTTAAATTCTCTTGTCGAAACTTCATTCTACTAAACTGATTAAACTGTGGGTTCTTTTGTACGTTCATTATTTCATCCCCTTTTTTATACATGCATTATATCTTGTAACATCCATTTATCATTTTACGAATATTACGAAAAACATCTTTAATTTTAGCAATTATTACGAAATATTAGTTTTTATCAATATAATGTTCGATCCAAAGCTGTAAAGAATGGATTGTTTCCTCCATTTGTTTCAGTTGATCTTGGATTAGTTTAAAATCGCGGATTTCCTTATCATCGATTTTCCCATCCACTGTCATTTCAATTAATCTTACTTTCTTTTCATCTAAAGATTGCAAAGTCGCAAGCATCTCCAACACAATCTGAGATAAGTTCTTCTCTTTGACAACCTTCATCCCTCGCTTGATTCCAACTGGGCACTTTGTTGCACAGAATGTACTACACAGTTCTTTATCCTTATAGATTTCCGCAAGCTTCACAACTTCTTCAGGATGAATTTCAAGCTTACCAGTTTCAATCTTCTCTAGACGACTCTCATTGAAAAAACCATCTGATACGTCTGCTACTTTATTTCTTGTTAGTTTCAGCTTCATACGAGCTTCTTGAAACATACTTTTTTCTTTATTTTCCATAATGACTACCCTCTTAAATCTTATCTCTCATATAGATGATAGCATACTAACACCCCAACAAATTCATTGTTAGTCATCATCTTAAATCCCATTAATAAACTTTTAATTTCTAATTTAGACAATGTCTTGATAATAATTAAAATAGTTTTACAATTAACTTATATAAGTTTTTCAGAAATCATTCTCAGCTGTACATTTTTTCGTACATATCTCCAAACTATAATACAAATATCAATGTTGATACTAAATACATTTCATTTTGAACGAGGTGAATCATATGAAGACTGATCGAGCAATTACAATCTGCTTGCTGCATGTTCTACGTGAATATTCTGATGAAAATCATATTCTACCCATGCAGGAAATCCGACAAAAAATGCAGCTACTCTATCACATTCAACCTGATAGAAGAACCATTTACTCTTCAATCGCATTGTTATTAGATCTTGGATATGACATTTCAACATTCGAAGATAACAAGATTGGCTATTATCTTCAAAGTCGTGCATTCGAGCAATCAGAAATTCTACTATTAACAGATGCAGTCTATGCATTCCCTTTTATCTCCAATAAACAGTCTTCTGATCTTATCTCAAAGCTTCAAAACCAACTCAGCATGCATCAAAGAAAGAAATATACACACTTGAAAATAGTACGTTCGAGTAGAAAATCCGATAATCGACAAGTCTTCTTAAATATCGAAGTACTTGATGAAGCAATCCAAGATAAGAAACAAGTATCATTTTCATATCTAAAATACGACATCAATAAAACCTTAAAAAAACGTAGAGAAAAGCCCTATATTGTTAATCCATATGACATGGTGTACATGAATGAACATTACTATCTAATATGTAATCTGTCAGGAAAAACAAATACCAGTCTTTATCGTATTGATCATATGAAAGATGTTGTGATTCAATCTTCATCGTGGGATAAAGAATATGAAAGAAAAGAGGATGCCATGGATGCAGTCTATGCATTCTCCGGTAAACCCGAAGCTATAACAATGCGATGTGACAACATCATCCTAGATGATGTTATCGACCGCTTCGGGACAAATATCTTCATCAGAAAAACTTCAGACACAGAATTTGAATTTACAGTACACGCTCCACCTCGTGGCATGAAATTCTGGGCATTACAATACTTACAATATGCAGAAGTATTATCACCAATATGGTTAAAAGACCAAATCACATCTAGTATCCTTCAGAATAACTACATCACAAGTAAAACACAATAATAGTCAAAACGGAGGAAAATACTATGACTAACAATAAACCTAAAACAAACAACCTATTTAACTTCGCAACATCAGAGCTTTCCCAAGATGCCTTCTTCTGCTGGAGTCTTAATTGGCTAGCTGTAAAGGAAGACACAGATGATCCATATTATAAATATGGAAAAGCTATGCTTGATTTATTTCTCGGTGAGAATAAAAAAGATATATATAAAGAGGTGGAAGTATTAAAACAATTCAACAGAATTGATGTGCTCGTACTATTTAAGGATAATCAAGATAATCAATATGCACTTATTATCGAGGATAAAACAAATACATCGGAACATAATGAACAAATAAAAAAATATAAAGAAAAACTAAATGAGGAATTATCCAAAAGACAAGATATCAAATACAAAAATCTAACAGAAAACCAAATATATACTACATATGTAAAAACAGGAATTATGTATACTGGTGATAAATACAAAGATATTAAATTTATTGCAGTTGTTGATATCAATAATTTATATGATGTTATATCCAAACATGTAGGATTATGCAAATCCGATATCATATTTGACTATTATGAATATATTAAAAAAGAAATTAATTACCGAAAGGGTGTAGAGGATTCTATTAATAATGGAGAATTTGAATCAATAATTTCAGATGGCTATGCTCAATTATATTTTTTAAATTGTCTATTCGGAGAACCTGAGCAACAATATATAGGGAACTCTCATATAAACGACCCTAACAATAAAAAAGTATATATAAATTACATATGTACTGGAACAAGTGGTCGTAGCAGATGGACTCAGTTTTACTTTTGGGGAGAACAATTTCCAAATCCTATTCTCGATTCTAACGTAAATGAATTCCATTATCTTTTCTGGAGAATTGATTGTGACAACCATAAGATTCCCGGAAGGAAATCAGGGAAATGCATAACCCTTAAATATTACGATGAAAATGAAAATTTAAATAAAAAATCAAAAAATTCTGACGAACCATCACAAGAAAAACGTGAAAAAGTACAATCAAGAAATCGGAGAATTTATCAAGCACTAATCAAGCATACTAACCAACTACACTCTGATTATCCTAACCTCATATTTGTACCAAAAGAGTATAATGATGATAATGATGATGTTAAAGAAAAAATACTACTTTCTATTCCAATTGCAGAATTACAAAAATTAAATTTAGAACAGCGCAAGAAAATTATAAATAATATCAAATCATCCTTTATTAATTTTTGCAAAACTAAAATCAAAAAATGATTAACTTACTATCATCCCCTATACATATTTATGTATAGGGGTTTTCTTTATGATTAGGGTACCATTGGAGGTGCTGGTTATGAAGCCAAAATATAAAACTATTAGTGTAACTAATGACTATCAGATACGTATACAGAGAGAAAACTTTGCATCTATAGATGAGTTAAATGATTTATACTGCCGTGAGAATATTAAAGATTTTGCTATTATTTATCACACCGATCAATCACTCACACTAATTAGCACTTATGCTGTATGTCCATATTGTGGATACTTTCATCCAGTTCGATGTATCTATAACCCAAATCAATCAAAAATAAATCTAATAAATGATTGGGCTAATCAAGAATTAACTGTTGTACTTTCAAACGAAGAAGAGATAGAAACAGCATTTAAATCACTAGAGATACATCGTTTTACTTGTCCTTATTGTCATAAAGAATCAAGTGATAAACATCAGAAAACTACCATTACAATTAAACAAGAGAAATATAAGTTAACTATCAAACATGAAATTAACATTCTACATGTCAAAAAACATGGATCTTATCTAGTTGACTTAAATTACATATTCAATGTTCCTATGTATGAACAAGTTGAATTCAATATTTATAACGGACATTCATGCATACGATATATTGGAAAAGATGACACTCCATTATATATACTCGACATAACAAATAAACCTACCATTCTATCAAATTGCTTTCTGAAAGAATGGTTTAATCGATTCGATATCATAAAACAAACAATAAAAGAATGCATGCAAAATATCACAAAAACAACCTTACCTGTAGATTTATCAAACACTTTAGAAAACTATGTATTTTTCTCTCGCTTTGTAGGATTTGATACATCATTTTATCTGGCTATGCCATATCATAAAACTACATATATGTTCCAGAAACACTTCACAAATCTGAAAAGATTGCATAATCAAAAAACTGCATTAGAATATCTTGAATCTTTTTCATTTTCAAAGAAAAAATCAATACGAAAACTAATTTTTAAAAATCAAGGTTTATTGTTTTACCTCCATGAATGTGTTGTTTTGTACAATACAATTCATGATGTAAATGTATTTTGTAATATCCTAGCTAGTAAATATATATTTGATATCTTGATGTTGTTTCATCTTCACCCTAATACACACATCTTCTTTCGAGACTGTTGTAAGGTAAAGGGTACTTCTGTACTATCACATAAATTTTCTTCAACTAACTTTAGTTGGGGCGATTTTCAAAATTACGTTATTAATTACTGTTCACTAAATCATATCGAACAAATGTCCGAACAAAGGAAATGGAAGAAAGGTTTTTGCTTCTTTAACGATATGATTTCAACACCATATTCACTTCCTTTGATTCATCGATTATCTAGTAATGTAAATGCTACTATTCGTGGCTATCAATTTATTACATTAAACAACACAGCCGAGTGTTTTTACGCCGGAGAAGCACTACATAACTGCTTACAAAGTTGGGGCGATTGTGATAGTGGTGTCGTTGTTATAAAACAAAATAGTGAGTTTATTGCGTCAATCGAAATATTTAATCATGCGATTGTTCAGGCTCGATCTATCGGTAATCAGCGTATAAGTAAATATGATGGATTAAAAGAAGTAATCATAGAATGGTCTAAATCAAATAACATTAAATGTCCGTTTGATAAGGATGAATAAAGGCATTATCACAATATCGATAATGCCTCTTTATCATTTAGTTGCTAAAAGATAATACTGATGGGCAAAGCCATGTGCTCCGATTTCGGATAATGCATGGATGCCTGTTTTACCTAGTTTAAATTTACCAATCACTAACATTGGCACTTCGTAGGATTTACTCAGTTGTCCTATCACATTCATCTCCATGAAGTGAAAATATTCATGGCTAAGGATGAGATTGATTGCATCATCCATAGATAACTGATTCTCTTCTGCCCACTTTGCAATAGACTTTAGGTAGAGGTTAATCTGATTGGTTCCGGACACATAATCACTGAAGTATCTTTGATTACCGACAACATAGTCAGTATCCTTATCATTTAACTGCAGTCCTGATTCAGCGCAAATCTTGCGGAAGTCATAACTACCATTAAACTTTGCGAATACTTCCTTTGCGGTTTCCTCACCCTTTTTCCAAGCCTCATCTACAATACGTTGCTTATCTTCTTTCTTAATCTTGTTATAACAATAATCATACGTAAGTTCTTGATATGCAAGATCTTTGGTTGGGAAAGGATATTCAAATCCTAGCATATTAGCCATCCACTCTCTTTGTCGCAATGACTATCAGTTTTGTGTCTGCTGCGATACCACTTAACTCAACACCACCAATTGACTTAATTTGTTCTGCATTCTGTAGACCAGATAGGTCGATGACACGCTTACCTAACACAATATATAGATTCGGTAGGTTTGCACCACCATCGTTATATTCTGTTAGTTCTTCAATCATCCAGTCAACATCCGCTTGCCAACTTGCGGCTGAAGATTGACGAGACCATGCATTCTTCTTCTGTAGACGGATAACACCTTCATCATCAATGAGACGTAGTGGTTTTGTTGTCTTCTTAACGAGACCAAAGAACTTTTTTTCTGTAATCGTTGCTTGTACTGCGTACATACTGCCGTTTTCTGCAGAAATCTCTAATGTTGATTTATCAACATTTAAGTTATGCGCAACTGTATCAAGTAACTCTTCTGTTGTTAGTTGTTTCTTTAGACGATCTTTACTACGTAGTTCTGTAGCACCTACTGCGATTGCACGAATGATGTTACGTTGTGTATCAACTTCGACAGAAACTTCGACTGTATCTGGTGATGCGCCATTTTGAATTGCCTTTAGCTCTGCTTCACGACGTACACTGATGATATCTTCTTCTGTCGGGTTAGATACGGAACGTTCCACCATATCACGAACCATCGCTAGTGCGACACCGATAGTCGAGATAACTGGAGCGTTCTTTGCAATCTTGAATTGATGATTCATTGTTTCGGCTAGATGTGGTACAACGCTAGCTGCACCTCCTCCACCTCCAACAAATAATGTTGTACGTGGATCCATCTGATAGTCATGCATTAAATCTTTGACTACCTTACCATTCTTTTCAGCTGCGTATGCCATTACCTTCTTCGCAGTTTCCTCTACAGATAAGCCCATGTTATCTGCGAGTGGTTGCCATGCTTTACGTGCAGCCTCTACATTACCATACGCATAGTCTTCTGGATGCACATAACCTGCAATATTTGCGGCACCTGCCATTGTTAAGGATACCTTTGTACCATTACTACATTCAATGTATGCATACTCAGGGTCACCATTCATTGGTTGAATTGTCTTTAAGACAGGCTCAACAATCAAACTTGGGTCTGTATATACTTCGTATTCAAGGTTTGCAATATGGGCAGATCTTGGTCCGATGTTAACAGCCTTACCATCTTTGATTTCTACCATTGATCCACCACCAATACCTACAGTACGTACATCAAGAGAGTTTAAGTATGTCTTATGTCCACCAACTTCAGCGTACTTAATCATAACCTTACCATCTTTTACGCATGAAATATCAGTTGATGTTCCACCGACTTCAAAGAAGATACCATCTGTTAATTTCTCATACATCAGAGCACCTGCAACACCAGCTGCTGGTCCTGATAGGATTGTTAGGATTGGACGATTTCTAACTTCATCAACCGTCATAACACCACCATCACAACGCATAACCATGAGGGGGTTCTTGATGCTTGCCTTCTTGATAGATTCATCTGTCATTGTGGCAGCTTCTAACATTTTAGGCATGATACTAGCGTTTACAACTGCTGTACGTGTTCGAATCTTTAAGCCATATAACTTAGAAATATCGTTTGTGGCAGTTGATGGAACATTCTGCTCTGTACAATGCTTGATTACCAAATTTTCATTTGTTGGATCATCTACAGAGAACGCTTCAGCTGCTACAATACTTTGACATCCCTTTTCTTGTAGGGACTTAATCGCTGCGATAATTGCCTCATCAATCTTGGATGTATCTGATGTATCTACAAACTCATTTTCAGAGTAGAGATACTTTCCTTTTGCTAATTCAATGTTGTCAATTGCTGTATCACTCTTTGATTTTGCACCTTGTAAACCTTTACCAAGTGTTACAACACCCACCTTTACAACATCACCTTCTAGTAAGGCATTTGTTGCCTGCGTTGTTCCATGAGCAATAAATACAACATCATCAGGTTTGATGCTATATTCCTCCATAATTTTATGTAATACTTGAACGATACCTGCAGCTACACCCTCTGGTGCAAAGTGTGTTGTAGGAATCTTAACTGTTCCAATCAACTCATATGTTTCGTTGTTAATTGCAACCGCATCTGTAAATGTACCACCAACGTCAATACCTATACGAACTTTCATATACCCTCCTCAAATGACTATCTAAAATCAACACAAGTTAATCTTGTACTCATTTTAAATAACTGAGGGTACTTAAAGAATAAGCACCCTTCAGTTTTATTTACTTAAAAAATAATACGGCTGATAATACTACACCAAATACTGCAATTACCCATAGGTAAGGTAGTAATTTACGTGTAATGCTGTTGACATCTACTTCACAGAAGTTTGCTGTCCAAACGTTCTGTGTATTTGTTGGGTCACCACAACCCTGGATACGTTCAGCAGATAAGAATGCACCCATAACTGCTAGTGGAGATAATGTTCCTAAACCAATAATTAACGCTGCGATACCAGAACCTAAACCGAATAAGTTCATTGGTCCACGATAGAGTGCTAATGGTGCAAGTAGTGAGAAGAATAGGATGTATGCAACCTTAGACTTAGGTGTTACAGCTAATAAGAATGGATTGAGAACTTCTTTTACCATTGGGTGTGTAACTGCTAAGTAAAGAATACCGATACCTACCATTAAGATTACTGCTGGACCAGCATCTGTGATGCCGTCGTAGCATGTCTTTGTAAGTGTGTTCATAGCCTTTGCAAAAGATGTTGATGTGAAAATCAATGCCCATGCAATACCAACCATGAATGCAGGACAAACTGGAACCTTAAGACCTGCAACAAGTGCGATTGGGATTAATGGTGTAAGCATTGCTAGTCCACCTCTAACACCAGTTAGCTGTGTTGCCTTCGCTTCTTGCTTTGCTGGAGCTGAGAATGCAAACTTGATACCGTTCTTCTTGAATTCAACGAAGATCAAGATTAATGTAGCCACTGCTGTAGCTATCATGAGGTAAATCTCAAAGTTACGAATCTTATCGATTTCAAGTGAGAAGATACCTGCAAACATCTTCCAGTTAGCGATATTGAATGTTAAACCTGTTATGAATGACATTAAGAAGATTGATGCTGCTGATAAAGCTGGAACACCGATAGAGATCAAGATTGGTAATACGATAGAACCAACCATGATGATGGAACCAAGCCCATTTAATGTTGTGAAGAGTAATGCTACCGCAACACAGAGAATCAGTGTTACTACTAATGGCTTATCGCCACCTAATTCGGCGGATTTCTTAATGATATTTTCTGTAATACCTGTTTTATTCATTAATTGACCTAACCATGAACCGAAAATAACCGCCATGATAGCCGCACCCATACGGACAGTTCCAGCTTCTAGAACTGCCTGCAACCATCCGATTGCTACACCATCAGCGTTTACACCAATTGCTGGAACACCAGCAATCAAGCAGATTACAACTGCCATTAAAGGTAACGCTAGTAATGTAGGAATCTTTTTTGTCATCATCAATGCTACGATAATAACAAAGGCTAAAATAATTAAAATACCTTGAAGCATATTCAAATTCCCCTTTCCTATATGAACCCGACTGTTGCCGTTAGTTCCTAAATAAATAACAATTCATTTCTTACTTTCTCTGCCATACGTGGTGATAAAGTATCTGTATTTTCAGTATGGACCTGTATCAGTTCCACATGTTTATTCTGGAGCTTTAGTTTTTGATAGAACTGAAGATCTATACCCATCATGAATATTTTTTCAATATCGAACATCATACATAGCGTGTTGAGTAATTGATTTACTTCCTTTGTGCCCGTGTTTTCTGAGAGTAGTTCTTTACAGAATTCTGAGCGTAGTGGAACTTTCTGTCCATCAATCGTAACCATTGTAAATACTTTCTCGCCTAACATCACATGCGCACAATTTACTTTTTCATGCAGTGTTTTTTCATTGAATGCATTGGTGATTGTAAAGCTACTGCATGTTTCTTCACTAACAGGGATGTGTAGTTGACTACTGAGTGCGCCCTGTAAACTGATTGTCGCAGATGCGTATCCTGTATCGTAGATAGTATTCAAATCACTAAGCTGTACATCATCCTGTAGTAATAAACCAATTCCGCGGATGTTTTGATCTGCGTGTGTATTTACGGTCTCTACTAGCAATTCAAACAAATCGTTACCAGTTACTCTCTGTTTACTAATGCATGTTGAGATAAGAGTTTCCAAGCACATATCGAATAAACAGAAGAAGACTGAGCGCCGACTGATTTCAAATACTGCAACACTGCCAAAATCTGCTGCGATAGATAAGTCTTTACGACTTCTACCCTTTTCAACTGTCTGTGTACCTGTTTCCACAATGACACCTTTGCCTAACAAATCTGCGACAATTGAACTGACTGTACTTGGTGATAAGCCAGTTTCCTGTGCAAGCTCAATCCGCGAAATACTCCTTGCTTGCATGATCTGTTGCATGACTAAATTCGTATTCTGATTTTTAATGTCTTTTAACCCTTTTTTACCCATGCAATCTCCTTTAATTCGGACTCCGAAATAAATCGCACTTCTAAAATACACCTAGTTTTCAAGAATTGCAACACAAATTTGTAAACGCTTTCTATTATTGCATTTAAAAAGTACTCTAACGAAAGAGTACTTCATTTTGATTAGCGATATTCACCCAGTTTTTCTGCGATATCTTTTCCATCTAACGCATTGAGTGGAGTACCACTTTGGTTAGCGAGTACTGTAGCCATACCTGCTGCTTCACCCATGTCAATACAGGTAGGAATGATTCTGACACTTGCCTGCATCAAGAATGTTGTAGAGATACATCTACCTGCCACAACGAGGTTTTCAACTTCGTTTGTGATCATTGCACGATATGGAATCTCATAATAATCACCTGGTTGATAGGAAATCTGATGTACCAAGCTCTTATTTGCGGAATGAACATCAATATACCAATCTCCACGCGCAACTGCATCTTTGTATCTAGCCTTTCTTGGGTAATCTTCTTCATGCATCAAAAGCTTACCTACGATCTGCCATGACTCACGTACACCTAGCATACTCGCTACCTGTACCAAATAACAGTTTTCAAAACCAGGCATCATTTCCTTCAAGAAACGAACGAGACGGCGAATGCACTGGTGACCATATACGATAGCAGCAGAACGTTCTAACGCATGTGTATTGTTCTTTAAATCCACTAAGTGTGGGCAGTTAAATGACATCACTCCTGTCTTATCAGGAATTGTAAAGTTTTGGAAGTAGTGTAAGTCCTGTGGAATCAGAATGCCTGCTTCTACACCCTTTCGGAATAGTGGCTCCATCGCAAAATTCTTGCCAGCTACCATCGCCGATTCAAACTGGTCACCCTTAATACGATGAATACTGTATGTATCATCCAGTGAGAATACATACTCACGATATTTTTCAATATCGATACCACCTACTTCAAAACGTAATGAAGTAATCTGGTTATTTCCCTCTTCATCACCACACAATACTTCTACACCAGATAAGCGCGATAGCACAGCATCACCGCTAGCATCCACAAACTGTCTTCCGCCAATCGCTACTAAGCCTTCAATCGTATTGGCGATAACATATTTAATATTTTGATCTTCTAAAATCACATCACAGACAGACGCATCATAAAGTAACTCACCACCACAACTTGTATAAAGATTTTCCCACGCATCTGCCATTGCTTCTGCGGAGAACCATCTTTGTGCAGTTCCGTGTTGGTCACGTGTTTCGCCATACTTCTTTATCTCATTTTCAAGATCGTAGAAATTCTGGTGATGATTTGTAAAAGAACGCATCATCGGTGTCACAAGTGCGTTTGTGGCACTACCACCAAGGCGAATCGCCTTATCAATGATTAAAGTTGAAAAGCCCTTCTTAGCTGAAGTGTAGCCCGCAGAACTACCCGCACTACCTCCACCGACAATGACAGTATCATAGGTCTTTAAAACCTTTATCTCTCTTGAGCCATATTGAATTTTTGTTTCCATAATTTTCCATCCTTGTATTTGTTTTTAGTTATGCCCCAAAAAGAACAGATTGTCAAATACTCTTTGAAGTGTATACAATGAAATTAATAGGAGTAAAAACAAATGAACGAAAAAAATAAACAAATTTTAGACGCAATCAAGGGACAATTAATTGTCTCTTGCCAAGCATTACCTAGTGAGCCATTACACAGTAGTTACATCATGTCCAGAATGGCTTATGCGGCATATTTAGGAGGTTCTAAAGGAATCCGCGCCAATAGCGTAGAAGATATTCTAGAGATTAAAAAGACTGTTGACTTACCAGTTATCGGTATCATCAAGATTGATTATGAGGATGCACCAGATGTCTACATTACACCAACGATGAAAGAAATCGATGCGTTAGTAGAAATCGGTGTTGAAGTCATCGCAATGGATGCCACAAAGCGTACACGTCCTGGTCAGTTAGACCTAGATACCTTCTTCAAGGCAGTCCGCGAAAAATATCCAGATCAGCTATTCATGGCAGATTGTTCCAACATTGAAGAAGGTATGCATGCGGCAGAAATTGGTTTTGACTTAATCGGCACAACTATGGCAGGCTATACAGAATACACAAAGGGCTGCAACTTACCTCCATACAGAATGATTAAGACACTTGTAGAACAGTGTGGTAAGCCTGTTATTGCGGAAGGAAACATCTCCACCCCTGAACAATGCCGTCATGCGATGGATATTGGTGTCCATGCAGTTGTCGTAGGTTCCGCAATCACAAGACCACTTGAAATTACCAAGAAGTTCAAGGCGGCTCTTGATGCGTAAAATTGTTACTCTAGATATTGGCGGTACAAACATCAAAGTTGGTATCTTCAAAGATGAAGTACTTGTCCAAGAAGCAGAAATCCCAACACTTGCCAAACAAGGCGCAAAAACTGTGATTGACCGCTGTATTACTTTTATTAAGCAATACATGCCATGCGATGGTATCGGCATTAGTACCTGTGGACAAGTGAATAACAATGATGGTTCTATCCACTACGCAAATGAAAACATGCCAGGTTATACAGGTATGCAAGTAAAGAAGATATTCGAAGATGAATTCCATGTCAAAGTCACAGTTGAAAATGATGTATACGCCGCTGCTCGTGGTGAAAATCAATATGGTGCAGGCAAAGGCTACAAAGATTTCATCTGCCTTACCTACGGTACCGGTATCGGTGGAGGTATTTATCTAAATGGGCAACCATACTACGGTGCAGGTAAATCTGCAGGTGTCATGTTAGGTGGAATGATATTACAATCATCAAAAGTGAAACAACCATGGGATAGTAGCTATGAATCTCTTGCATCCACAACAGCATTAATTCAAAATGCACAAAAATTTAATCCATGCATTACAAATGGTAGATCTTTATTTTGCCACTTGGATGATCCTACTATCAAGGCTGTTTTAGATGCATGGATTGAACAGATTGCGATTGGTTTATGTTCCTTAGCACATGTATATAACGTACCTTTATTCATTCTTGGCGGTGGTATTCTGGAGCAGGAATATGTATTTAACAACATTAAACGAGTATTTCAAAAATATATTATTCCAGGCTTTGATGGCGTACAGATTCATCAAGCAAAGCTTGGAAATAGAGCAGGAATTTATGGTGCACTTGCACTAAATCTAGAACAGAGCGCATACTACAAAAAGTGAGCTATTCACTTTTCAACAAACACAGTCCTTACACAAATACAATTTCAGCTCGTTACTATAAAGATGGTAGCGAAATATTGATTGAGCAAAAAGGTAAAAATCCAAGAAAACTTACACCACTTGAGGCAAAACGTCTACAAGGATTTCCTGAAAACTTCATTATTCCAGTAAGTGATACACAAGCATATAAACAATTTGGCAACTCTGTTGCAGTTCCTGTCATTCATGCGATTGCAGAAAAAATCATTGAAGTATTAGATAATAATACCAAGTAATCTATACATGCATACTCTTTATTCGAAATAAAATAGGCAAAAAATCAGCTATTTAAAAAGGGCTACAATGATTAAGTAAATTTACTTAAGACATATAGCCCCCCTTTTTATATACATTTAACGCAAATACTTCTTCCTTCTACAACTGTCTAATACTCTTCGATGCCATCGATTGTCTCAATGATAACTCTTGATTTCTTCCAACGAATCAAAACCATATATAGCCAAAGCAGAACACCAACCCCAAGATATACACCAAATGATAACCATGATCCAATGCCTTGTCCCAGTGTACAGAAGAATGCAATCAACAACATAATTATCATTGCAAGATACGTAATTACATTCCCATGTTTTAATGCATTTGGACTCTTCCATGTAGGATGTTTCTTTCTAATTCTAGTAGCAGAAATCATCGTTAATGCATATGCACATGCACATCCAAAAGACATTAAATTAAAGAAATCATTCATAAATGTTGTTGCGTTCATCAAAAATATGAAAATCAAACTAATCGCAAGCAAGAATACATTTGGCAAAATTGGTTGTTTATGCTTATTCAACTTTTTAAATGAAGCTGGCAAGAAATTCTTTTCCGACATTGAATATAACATTCTGACTGTCGACATCCAGAATCCCATAATGGATGCTCCTAAGCCCATGAATACCGAGAAGAATCCATAAAGCACTGGCCACACCGTCCATCCAAGTGTTCTTTCCATATTTACGATTGTAAGGAAACCATCACTTGCAGTGCCAGCAGTTAAATTCTGGAATGTATCCAAACCAGCTACACAGAAATAGAAGAATACATAAATTAAGCCACATGTTATTACGGAACCACAAATTGCCTTTTTCGTATCCTTAATCGGGAAATCGCCCTCTTCAACCATCTGAGGAACTGTTTCAAAACCAAAATACGGAGTAATTAATAATGCCATCCCAATAATCCACCCCGGTATTCCAAAGGTTGAATCAATCGTTGTCTGTGATAGACCATTTACGATATTAGAAAAACTCCAATGCCCCGAAAACAGAATGAGTACCCCAGTAATCAGTGTTGAAACAATATTGACAAACAAACATAATGCTTGTGCTTTCACCAATACATTTACATCTTGTAAAGACAATATAAAAACCAAAACAAGAATACATATGCCAATTATCATAATGGCGTTAAAGCTTAACACTAAACCAAATGTTCGACTTACCCAAGTAGCGATTGCCATGACAACTGCAGGTGGAACAGCAATCCAAGCAGCCATGATAAGCCATGATGCAAAGAAACCAACATGCTTATTCATTCCAACAGTATTATAGATTAACTCACCACCCGATGTATGAAACAATGGTGCTAGCTCAGAATACACTAAAGCTGTTGGTAAAATGGCTAAAGTCATCAAGCCAAAAGCAAGCCATGTTCCGGAACCACAGTAGCCAAAAAACACGGAATCCCAATAACTCACCCATGTGAAAATCGAGCCAGTCGCAACAGTGTAAACAAAAATCAATTGCAAACTTTTTTGCAAACCACTATCTTTTTTTCTTTCGGACATACTACCCCTCTTTTCTTAATCAAAATAATAAGATTTGATAGTTTCCACTCACTTATTATTTTAGTACTTCATGCAATCTTGTCAACATTTTCACAAATTTATTATTTTTTCTATCTTCTCCGTGTTATCATATAGGTAGTAGCTTCCACTCAGTTTTATACTAACTATATATTTTGTTATGGAGGAAATCATGAAAAAATTAGAAGGAAAGGTAGCATTAATCACCGGCGCAGCCGTAGGTTTGGGTGAAGGAATTAGTACAGTTTATGCACAATACGGGGCTAAACTAATCATGGTAGATTTAAACCCTGATGTTGAAAAGACAGCACAAAAACTACGTGATACATATCACGCAGATATCATTTCTGTTGTTGCGAATGTTGCACACAAAGATGAGATGATTTCTGCCGCAAAGAAAGGTATTGAAACATTTGGAGAAATCAATATTGCATGTTGTAATGCCGGCGTATGCCGCTTAGCACCATTCGAAGAATTTACAGATGAAATGCGAGATTTTCACATTGATGTAAATATCAAAGGTGTTTGGAATACATGTCAGGCTGTTATTCCATATATGTTAAAACAAGGAAAAGGTAGTATCGTAATTGCATCATCCGTTACAGGCGATATTGTTGCAGATCCTGGTGAAGCAGCGTATGCTATGACGAAAGCTGCTTTGGTAGGCCTTACAAAGTGCCTTGCAGTTGAATATGCAACCCGCAATATCCGTGTGAATTGTTCACAACTCGGATATGCTCGTACACCTATGGTTGAAAAGATGGCAGTAGAATCCAGCCCAGAAGATCCAGAATCTGCAATTCAAGGCATCGCAGCTGGAGTACCAATGAAGCGTCTTGCAAAACCTACTGAAGTAGGTGAGTTATTTGCCTTCTTAGGTAGCGATGAATCCAGCTATCTAACCGGTTCTCAAATTGTGATTGACGGTGGATCAACATTACCAGAAACCGTATCAATTGGCACAAATTAATTACATTGTAAAAACAAGAATAAAACAGATTTACCTTACATTCTTGTACAGCATTGTATTCAGTAATCTATTTAAAAATCATGTTCGTAAATTACCGAGCATGATTTTTATTATTTCACCAAGACACAAAAACTACTCTCTTTTTAATTTGTCATACTATATATTTGCCACTTTTATTGTAAAATGAAATCAAGCTATAAGGCTATAAAAGAAGGGAGCTCATTTATGGAACTGAATTATAGAAAATGTGCAGAAGAAATCTTTGCGACCCTTGGTGGTAAAGATAATATCATCAGTGCTGCACACTGTGCCACACGCTTACGTTTGGTCATTGCGGACAACAGCAAAGTTGACGTAAAAACATTAGAAAACGTGCAAGGCGTGCAAGGTGTATTTAATTCTAGTGGACAACTACAAATCATTATTGGGACTGGTACTGTAAATAAGGTTTATGATGAATTTATTGCCATCAGTGGTGTTACGGGCGGCAGTAAAGAAGACGTCAAAGCAGCAGCAGCTTCCCAAATGCCATGGTGGAAACAGCTAATTAAAACTCTAGGTGATGTATTCGTACCTATCCTACCAGCAATCGTTGCAGCAGGTTTGATGATGGGACTTGTTGAAGCACTAGGTAAAGCGATTCCATCCTTTGCCTCAACAGATTGGTATGCCTTCTTAGACATGGCTTCAAATACCTCCTTTGCCTTCTTACCTGTACTTGTTGCAGTATCTGCAGCCCACGTATTTGGTGGAAATATCTTCTTAGGAGCAGTCATCGGACTGATGATGGTTCACCCAGCACTTACAAACGGATGGAGCGCTGCGGATGGATATGGGGTATGGTATCTATTCGGCAAAGGCATCAACCTCTTTGGTTATACGTTAGGACAAGTAAATCAATTAGGTTATCAAGGCCATGTTATCCCAGTTGTTATTTCCGTTTGGCTAATGAGCAAGATTGAAATTAAGTTACATAAGATCGTACCAGAGATGATCGATTTATTCGTAACACCATTAACAACCGTTATCGTTACTGCTTTAGCTACATTTATGATAATTGGTCCTATCTTTGCAACGCTGGAAACTTGGGTATTATCGGCTGCGACGGTATTGGTTGCAAATCCTATCGGTGCACTAGCAATGGGTGCTCTTTATCCAATCACAGTTGTCATGGGACTACATCACATGTACAACACAATCGAGTTAGGAATGCTTAGCACAGGTGCATTAAATACATGGATGCCTATCGCTTCCGCCGCAAACTTCGCACAGTTTGGTGCCTGCTTGGCAGTAGGTCTAAAGACTAAGAACGCAAAGCGTAAGACAATTGCTATCCCATCCGCACTCTCTGCTTCCTTAGGTATTACCGAACCAGCAATCTTCGGTGTTAACCTACGTTTGATGAAGCCATTTGTGTTCGCAGCGATTGGTGGTGCAGTCGGTGCCCTTGTAGGTGCTATCTTCCACATTGGCGCAACAGCTAACGGTGTAACAGGTATTCCAGGCTATCTCATCGCTTCAAACCCACTAACATATACAATCCTACTCCTAGTAGCAGGTGGAACATCCTTTGTACTTACATTCTTATTCTGGCATGAAAATGATGTTGAAGCAGAAACACAAGCAACTACATCTACTCCAACTCCAGTAGCACCACAAGCAGAACCAATTATCACAACAGAAAAAGGCACAATCCTTTCCCCAGTAAAAGGAAAAGTCATTCCTGCAAGTGAAATCCCAGATCCAGTCTTTGCAGGTGAAGCAATGGGTCAATCTGTCGGTATCATCCCAGCAGAAGGAACAGTATACGCACCATTTGATGGAACAGTCATGATGTTATTTCCTACAAAACATGCAATTGGATTACAATCCAAGGATGGTTTAGAAGTACTTATTCACATAGGTGTTGATACAGTACAGATGAATGGCGAAGGCTTTGAAGCATTCGTAAAACAGGATGATGTCATCCATACAGGTGATAAGCTCATCACATTCGACCGTGTTAAGATTAAAGACGCAAATCATCCAGATACTGTGATTGTTGTGTTAACTAACAGCGCAAATTTCGAAACGATTGAAAAAGCCGCATAAACACTAAAAATATCGATTTCGAAAAGATACAGTAATTATTTTCATAAAACTGTATCTTTTTTCATATATATTACAGTTTATCTATCAATCTTTAAAAAGAATTTGATATGATATGAACATTACAAAAAGGGGTATATATTATGAAACGTGAAAAACTCTCATCACGCCTTGGCTTTATTTTATTATCCGCAGGTTGCGCAATCGGCTTAGGAAACGTATGGAGATTCCCGTACATCGTCGGACAATACGGTGGCGCAGCCTTTGTACTAATCTATATTGCATGTTTATTATTGCTAGGACTACCAATTATTATTATGGAATACGCCGTTGGTAGAGGCAGTCAAAAAAGTATCGCTCTCGCCTTCGATGAATTAGAACCAAGAGGTACTAAATGGCATATCTACAAATGGTTCGGTATGGGTGGTAATTACTTACTTGCAATGTACTATACAACTATCACAGGTTGGTTATTACTATACTTCTTCAAAACATTACGCGGAGACTTCAATGGTTTAGACGCAACAGCAGTTGGCAACCAATTCTCTAGCCTAATAAATCAACCACTCACAATGTTTATCTTCATGACTATTACAGTCATACTCTGTTTTGGTATCTGTTCTATGGGACTACAAAACGGAGTAGAAAAAATTACTTCTAAGATGATGGTAGCACTACTCATCCTGATGGTAGCACTAGGTATTAACTCCATCTTCTTAAAAGGAGGACAGGGAGGACTTGAATTCTACCTGAAACCAAACATAGCAGCCATCCAAGAAGTCGGCATCGGTAAAGTCATCTTCGCAGCACTAGGACAATCCTTCTTTACACTCAGTATTGGCATCGGTGCAATGACAATCTTCGGCAGCTACATTGATAAAAAACATGCACTCGCTGGCGAAGCATTACATGTACTAGCACTTGATACACTTGTAGCCATCATGGCTGGCTTCATTATTTTCCCAGCATGTTTCGCATTTGGTGTAGAACCATCACAAGGCCCAAAGCTCATCTTTGTTACATTGCCAAATATCTTCAACCATATGTTCCTAGGACAATTATGGGGTGCATTATTCTTCCTATTCATGTCCTTCGCAGCACTTTCAACCGTTATTGCTATCTTCCAAAATATAATTGGATTTAGCTCTGATCTAACAAAAGTATCCGTTAAGAAGTCCTCACTTATCAACGCGATAGTCATCATCGTACTATCACTGCCATGTATACTCGGCTTTAACGTATTACAAAATATCACACCGCTAGGTGCAGGCACAAATATTATGGACTTAGAAGACTTCATTGTTAGTAACAACCTACTACCAATCGGATCTCTTATCTTCCTGCTATTCTGCACCAGCAAATATGGTTGGGGCTTCAAAAACTTCCTTAAAGAAGCTAATGAAGGAAAAGGAATCAAGTTCCCTACATGGGCAAGACTATATGTTTCCTATGTAATTCCACTTATTATCCTATGGATCTTTATCCAAGGTTACATTAGTACATTTATCAGGTAGAAAAAAATGAGCGTAGAATCTAATGATTCTGCGCTGTTTCTTTATTGTTTAACAAATTTTAGGATATCTTCGTACTTGTATACACGCAGGTAACTAAGTACACAAATTACAACTACAAGTGTGATAATACTTCCGAAGAAACCATGGATGATTCCTAACACAATGCGATACGCTACCATCGCAATAGCTGTGTAAATCAAACCGTTTGTAACCTTCTGTCCACCAGTTGCTTGGTATAGATACCATAAACCACCAATCGCAACTGCTAAACAAGCAAGATTTAATAACAATCTAACGGTTGCTAACCAGCCTAATGGTGTACATAATATAACTGCTCTAACGATTGCGGAAGCAACCAACATATTAATTCCTACACGATATTTATCCATATCATTTCCTCTATCTTTCTGTTTCAATGAACGATTCATGTACCTCTTTCGCAACTTCTCGCCCGTCTTTAATTGCAGCTGCGATCGATTGAGGACCTAAATAAGCATCCCCTGTTATTAGTACATTTCCTATTGTACTCTGATGTTGACCGGAAGTCAAATTTAGATTTTCATCGAGAATACTGAAGTCCACTTTTTGTCCGATTGCCGCAACAACCAAATCACATGGAATGATATGTTCACTGCCTTCTACTTCATGGGTTGATCTTCTTCCACTCGCATCTGGTTCACCAAGCTCCATTGCAATGGCCTTAACACCAGTTACTTTTCCAGCCTCATCACGCAATACTTCTTTAATATTCTCTAGGAAATGGAATATGACCCCTTCGTCGCGTGCATCTTTGATTTCTCCTTTATGCGCTGGCATCTCCGCTTCGCTACGACGATAAATAATTTTTACATCATCCATGATACGCACAAGACTTCTTGAGCAATCCATCGCAACGTTACCACCACCCCATACAACAGCGTGTTTATAATTCTCTTTATAAAAATCCTGCATGTGTTTGATATTTAAATCATGTAGTAAGCTAAGGCCTGCGATACAGCCACCCTTAGCTTCTAGACCGAACATGTTCTCCACTTGAGCACCGATTGCGACTACAATACGGTCAAACTTCTTCTGTAAGTCACAAAATGGGATATCTTTTCCAACTGTCGTTTGGAAATGAAACTGAACACCAGCTGCTGTTAGTTCATCCATCAGCTTATCGATAAAGCTTGTATTGAAGCGAAACTGTGGGATTCCTGTATAACAAGCACCACCAGCACGGTCATTCATATCAAATACTTCAACATCGTATTCACCAAGCTTTAAAAGTGTCTGAATACTATATAAAGTTGCAGGTCCTGCACCAATATACGCAATTCTCTTCTTTGCCATCGTTTATTCCTCTAGTTTCTTATTTTTCTTGCTTTACGTCTTTAATATCTGTCACAAACCACTTACCATCATCTTGTTGTTCAAGAGTGATAATAGAATCCTCATTGTGATACTTCTTGTCTTTTAACCGTTCTGTATAAACAGAATAAATCTTATCTACAAGTTGTTCCATCATATACTTTTTGGCAGCTTCATCACCATCTTTCTTTTGTATTTCAGTTGCTTCAACAGATAGTGTAGAAATTAATGCCTTATACTCTTCACCTGTAAAGTACTTTCTAATTTCAGCTGTATCCAAAAAATCCATTGAGAAGGTCACTTCATACTTTCTCTCATTTACTTCTTTTACATCTTTGATTTTTGGATTTTCAAATGAGGAAGTTCTAATTTGTTTTTCAATTTCAGCCAACTTTTTCTTCGCGTCATCAGATAAATCTGTTGATGAAAAACTAGCTGGTGTCTTAAAGGAAGCTTCAATCGCATCGCACATCTTTTGAACATTCTCACTAGATTGTTCCTTCGCTTTTTCTGTATCTCCAGAATCTAATGCGTTTATAAATGTTTCTGCTGTTTTCTTAGCCTGTGCTTCTGGTGTTGCCTTACCGCAACCTGCTAATACCAATAACATTGCCAACATTAACTTTGTAAATTTCATATTGTACCTCACATTTTCTGTATTCTACTGTATCATATTTTTGCCTAATATGATTTGAATTCAGTATCGATATTACGTATAATAATTACATCGCCGACATAGCTCAGTTGGTAGAGCAACGCACTCGTAACGCGTAGGTCGCAGGTTCAATTCCTGTTGTCGGCACCATGATCCTGATATGCCCTGATCAAAGGGCTTTTTATATCCCATATAAAAAGCATCTTTCTCTATATGCCTAACATGCGTAGCATATGGAAGATGCTTACTATTTTATTTCTCGTTATACTTCTTTAATTCAAGATTAACACACTCGACATCCGACATCACCGGAATGTACTCTGTACCACGTTTTTGACGTGTTTCTGCACCTTTACCTGTAATCAAGATGACTGTATTCCCTTGCACATTTGCGGCATCCTCTACTGCACGTGCAATGGCTTTTTCACGGTCGATAATGATTTCGTATGGTGCCTTTTCTTTTCCAACAGCTCTTGCGATTTCCTGGGCAATTGCGAGTGGATCTTCTTCCCCTGCATCCTCTTCTGTTAAGTAGATGTAATCAGCGTTCTTACCTGCAATTTCGCCTAAGTCATGACGACGATCTTTTGCCTTCTTACCAGGACAGCCAAAGATAATCGTTGCACGATATCCAGGATATTCACTTCGTACAGATTCAAATAATTTCTGAAAGGATAATTGGTTATGTGCATAGTCCACGATTGCGGTTATCTTTTTATCATTCGATGTATAGATTTCCATACGTCCCGGAACCTTCGCATGATAGAGACCGGCTTGAATATCACGAACAGGAATATCATACAAACGTGCTATCGCAATCGCACATAACGCATTAGATACATTGAATAATCCTGGCATTGATAGCTTAAACTCTTCATCAAAGTCACTTCCACGTACTTTAAAGACAATATCATTGCCGACTTTATGAACATCGTATCCATAGAAATCGGCGGTATCATTCGCCTCTGAGAATGTAATTACTTTCTTTGCAGCTTTGGCCGCTTCTAGAATTTCATAACAGTGATCCGAATCTAGATTAACTAATCCATATGTGCACTGTTCAAAGATACGCAGTTTAGAGGCAAAGTAATCTTCCCATGTAGGATGTTCTACAGAAGATATGTGATCATAGCCGATATTTAAGAATGCGGCAACGGAAAAGTTTACACCAAGTACACGATCATACTTTAACGCTTGTGAGGATACTTCCATCGTCACAAAATCAATCTTAGATTCAACTGCATTTGAGAAATGTCTTTCTAAATCGAGTGGCTCTGGTGTTGTTAAGTGTGATTCAAAACGTTCAACACCATCATAGGTGCCAATCGAAGAAATCACTGCACTTTCATTTTTACCAACACGTTCAAGATATATATCTAGAATTGCCTTTACATAATATGTCGTTGTGGACTTTCCTTTGGTACCAGTAAGTCCAATCACATTCAGTTCCTTCCATGGATCGTTGTAGTACATCGTCGCAAGATTTGCCATTGCGTAACGTACATTCGTTAGTGGGATCCATGGAATATTTACTTCCGGATATTCTACTTCACTTAGATATGCAAAGGCTCCCTTATTCACCGCATCCTGTAGGTACTGTGCTTTAAAGTGTACGCCTTTGCACAAGAATAATGTATTACGAACAACCTGTTGTGAATCACAGGATACAAGCTCCACAACAGTATTCATGCATGTATCAGATAGATTGACATCCCCTAATACATTCTTCTCCTGTAAAAAAGAGATATAGTCTTTTAATAAATATTTCTTCATCAAAGCCTCCTATACATGCAGTGGTTCACGATCAAAGAAGCGAATGCATTCCTCTGCTAGAACCTCCATTGCATCGATATAGAATGAAGGTAATCCATGATATTCACGGTATACAGATAATTCTGTACAACCAAGAATCGCACAATCACAGCCAGCATCTCTGACTGCTCTATCGATTGCCGCAAAGGTATGACGGTTACCCTTTTCACCACGTTTAATTTCATCGTAAATCAAAGACATAACCTTCTTTTGTATCTCAGCGTCTGGTTGCCATGCTTGCATACCTGCTGCTTCAATTTCACGACGATACACACCTGTCATGATTGTGCCGTCAGTCGCAAGAATCGCAACCTTCTTGTGGTTTGTCTTTACCAAGCGTTTTACCGTTTCACGTGGCATGTGAATAATTGGAATAGAGATTTCCTTCTGTAAACGATCTGCGAAATAGTGTGAGGTATTGCATGGAATCGCAATGCAACAGCTACCACAGCTTTCTAATAAATGACAATCATGCAACATGCGTTCATATACAGCATTCTCATTTCCAGATAAAATCGCTGCTGTACGATCCGGCATCTTTGTATCAGACAGAATCATCGTTGGAATATGGTCTTGGTCACAAACCGCATCTGTACGATCAAGAATCCACTGATATAAGATTTGCGTTGCCTGTGGGCCCATTCCCCCTAAGATACCTAATTTATCTTTTGTTTGTTCCATACATGACACCTCTAAGATTTCTTTACTGCGTATGTCTCGTAATTTTTTCTTTGTCGTTTTAAGTCATACCAAACCCATAAACGATGGAAGAGATTCTTTTCTCCCTTATATACAAGGGAGTTTGTCATCCTGCCTTCTTTTTCTAGTTGTCTCATCTTATCGTGGTAAGAAGATACGATAAAGTCTCTTGCGACAGCAGAGGGTACAACCTGCCATAAGTTTTCATTCTCACAGATTTCAAATGGAAGCTCTTTATTTTCAATGTAATCTTCCACAAGATAGCGAGCGATATTAAAGCCTGCACCTGTTACATAGTAATTACTTCTACCTTGACGGCAGTTGATTTCAAATAGTTTTAACTTTCCATCACGCTCGTCATATTTCATATCAAAGTTAGAAAATCCAACATAGTGAATATCCTCTAAGAACCTCTTAAGCTTCATACAAATTTCTTCATTCTTCTCTGTCATGATAACCGCGTGGTTTCCCAATCCATGTGGTGTATGTTCTTCCAGTAGGACATGGCCTAAGCACATCATCTTTACTTGTCCATTCTTATCAGAATAGTTCGTCAAGACACGCATATAGGAATCATCACCAGGAATACAATCCTGAATGATCATCGTATCTGGATAACCAGCCGCATAACAACGGTCTAATACATCATATAATTCTTCCATTGTCTGTAAGAGAAATACCTTGTCATTGCCCTCAAATGGATGCTCCCAATAGGTTACAGAATTGGAAGGTTTACAAATAAACGGTCCTGTAAATGGTAGGGTAAAATCATGACCCATCTCTTTGTGATAGATAAAGGTTGCAGGATGGTCTAAGCCATACTTATCACACATCTCATAGAACTTTTCTTTATTAATGAGAGTATTTAAAAGTTCAGCGTCAATCCCTGCTACGATACAGTTCTTTGGGAATAGATGCTTATTTTCAGCAGCCAACTTTACATATGCGTCACCACAGCCAATCACAAACACTTTTCCATCTTGATGGCCGTTTGCAAAAGTCACAACATTCTTTACATACGCATCCGCATCTTCATTATTTTCACATGCATGATAATCAATGATAGAACTGCGATATGCAGGTCCAGATAAATATTTACCGAAGCATGTAGAACGTAAGCCATACGCTTCATGGAATGCTCTTGCGACAGAATATACGTTTATATCACCACCAAATAACAATGGATAGATTTTTTCCTTCATAAATAGCCTCTTTTCTTTCAATGTACTTTGTTTATTATACTACACAGTTATTTTGTTGCTTAAAACACACCAGAAATCATGAGTATTGAAAATACAATCGCATTCATACTCATGATGAGTACTACGATACCAACCACAATCATAGTAGGATTTACTCTCTTTGTGATAAATACGCTACAATAATCTAATTGCTGTTCATTCATCTTAAATAAACCATCAATCAAAGGGACATTCTCTAAATCTGTATTACGCTGAATACTCATTAGGTAGTTACCTGGTTCTGCATCAAACCAGAAGTATTGTCTATCATAATATGAAAATGACCTTCTTTTTACTTTGAACGTCGTGCGATTTACAGGGATTTCTCTACCAGTTTCAGCTTCGTTTACCACAATATTCAATCTTGGATAGGAGAATCTTCCGATTGGTACCCTGAACCAAATCGCATAGCTACCTTGTTCAGTGATTGTAAACTCATCACAATCAAGTGAAGCTTGCATTTCAAAAATACTCTTTCCAAATATTTTTAAACGTATTACAAGCACAATTGTGCCAATCAGACACAATATGCCTACTGCCAATGTTAATATTGCTAGAATCTTCATAATTCCTCCATAATCATCTCTTCTATTTTATCAGTATTATGCCTTTGTTTCATAGTTATTAGCAGAGATATTTTTATACATCTATGCTATACTTGTCCTGTATATTTAAAGAATATTGAGATGCATGAGGTGAATATATGTCTACCAGATTAAAACAAGAAAAAAAGAAAGGTGGCGTCGGTAAGGTCTTACTCATACTCCTAGCAGCTGTGGGTATTATCGCTATTGGTGTTTACATAGCAGGTGTTATCTATTTTCAACAACACTTCTTCTACCGTACAACAGTTGGTAATACAGATGTCAGTTTCATGGATATAGACACAAGTGTTAGTACACTTACCAATGCCACAAACACATATAAAATTAAAATCACTGCCCCTGAAGATAAGGTTTACGAGGTAAAGGGTAAAGATATCTCACTCAGTCTTGCAAGCAATGCGAAGGCTTCTGTTGAAAAAGAAATCAAATCACAAAATGTATTCACTTGGCCACTCTCTTTAATACAGCCAGAGCACAAAGAGATTCAAGTAGAATACAGTGAATCAAAGCTTCACAAACAATTAGAAGACTTGTTGTCACTAACAAAAGATCCAGTTAACGCAATGATTACGATTAACGACGATAACTACAAGGTCGTTGAAGCCAAATATGGTGCTGATACAGCAGCTGTACAAAAAGAAATTGATAATGCCATCAATAGCCAAAATTATCAATTGACATTAAATACCGCAAACTTTACTGCCCCAGAAATCACATCAAACTCTGAACAGATTACAAATGCAGTAAAGAAGATTGAAAGTTACTTGAAGAGTACCGTTTCCTATACAATCGGTTCTTCTAAGAAAGTCATGGATAAAGCATCTGTGCTAAAAGTATTAAGTATTTCTGATACATACGATGTAACTGTCGATGACGCAAAGCTACAGTCATATGTAGAAGAGCTTGCCACAAACTTTAATACCTATGGTAAAGTTCGTACATTTAGAACACAAGCTGGCGATGACATTCAAATCGGTGGTGGTGACTACGGCTATATCCTAGATAAAGATTCAGAATTTACACAATTAAAGTCCGATCTTGAATCTGGAAAAATGGTTGAAAGACAACCAATGTGGTCACAAACGGCACAAGGCACTTTAGAAAATGATATTGGTGATACTTACGTAGAGCTTGATTACACAAACCAAGTACTGTACTACGTACTACATGGCGAACGTGTATTTACATCCGATATCGTATCTGGAAATATCAACATGGGAAGCGGTTCTCCAGATGGAGTCTTCCGCATCAAGTACCGTGTCACAAACACAAGATTAAAAGGTACAGATTACGATGGCTCAGAATATGATTCACCTGTCAATTACTTCATCGTATTCGCATACAACATCGGCTTCCACGATGCCCCATGGCAACCATGGTTCGGTGGTAACCGCTATACATATGCAGGATCACATGGCTGTATCAACTTACCAAATGACTCCGCCGCATATATGAATGCGAATGTTCCAAATGATATTGCGGTTGTGGCGTACTATCGTTATCCAGTGAATCTAACAGGTGCCGCAAACGCTAACTCAAACGCATATTCTTATCACGGATAGTATAAATGCCACTACACAGTGGTATTTTTTATTTCCCATAATTAAAAGCTCTCATCATGAGAACTTTTAATATAACTTCAGTTCAGCTTCCTGCTTATCCCAGATAGCGTAATCCGCTTCTCCACGATGATCAGGAATATGATACTTCTCCTTTAAAATTTTACCGAAATAAGCATTAACCTTCTTTGAGCCATTCATATTCAAATGGTCTCCACGGTCTAAAGTATCTGTTGTCCAATCGAGAGAGAGTACGTTATCCAATTTATTTAAGTCATAATATGTAATATCATATCGATTACATAACGCTTGAACTGTATCATGTCTTGCGTCACTCCAGTTCTTTGGAGATGGCACACTTACCACCACAAGCTCAACGTTTTTTTCTTTGCATAACTGTACAATCTTTTCAAAGTATTCTAGCGTTTCCGGATAGAGTGTCGTGTCACGTTTGTTGGTCTTCATATACTGATCAGAGCCACGATATGGACGAATTCTTACACGTGCATAATAGCCTTTACATTGATCCGCATATGCGTTTTCCTTGGTTGCACCAAGTAAATTAACACTGAGATTGATTGTCTTATAGATATTGTGATGGTGTAGCACAGGGAATAACCGTTCTGCCCACATCAACACAGAATCATCCTTGTTATAAACCGCATTCTTGCGGAATAAAGTGTTCGCTTCTAACACCAATACTTTTGGCTTCTGATGCTTTAACACCTCTTCTAGAACGGTATAACAGTCATTTAAGCGCTGTGCACTACCACCTAGATTATAGGAAGCGATACCCTGTTCTTTCCAATACTGGAAAGGAGAGAATGTATTACTGGCCTCACTGTCACCCGTAAATAGGACATCCAGCGTATTCTCTTTTTCTTGGCTCACTGCATCAATTTTTCGATTTACCAACTGAATGTCATATACATTTTCATATCCCTTTGGTGTTACGAGATATGATGTAACCATCAGTAAACATATCAAAACCAATAGAAACGCAACTGGTTTTAATGCTTTCTTCATACATACTCCTCACTTTTTTAAAATGTGATACAAACTTATTCAGCCTGTAATCTTTGTACCATTGCAAGTAACGCAGCAGCACTATTGAAGTTTGCTGGTACAATATCAGATGCTGGAATCTGAATGTCATAATGATCATTCAAAGCACTGATGATTGATAAAATATCAAATGAATCTAATACAGCATCATCAATCAATGTTGTGCAGTGTTCAAAATCCGCATCATCTTTAATATCGTTTAAAATTTCTAATAGTTCTTCCATGTTTTTTCTCCTTTTGACGCTAGAATCCAGCGTACATCATTTTGATAATATCATATCCCGGTCCATACGCACCGAAGAATATAATATAGAATATCACAAGATACAGAATACTCCACCGTATAACGAGTGGTTTTGATTCAAATACTTTACGAATTGGATAACCGATTTCTTTTAAGACATCCACAATCACCACAATCACAAACGCAACCCCAACTGTAATGTAATCCCACGCATCCATACCAAGATACGGAATAGTTGACCAGGCATCCGCCCAATCAAAGCGTGTAAATAGGGATTGTATCATCGTGACAATCTGTTCTCCAGAAGAAGCCGCAAAGACCATCTCGCCAAAACATACAATAAACATTAACTTTACAAAACGGAAGATACGATAACCAAATCCGTTTTGGTTAATATGGAACTTCTTGCAGAAGTTCTCGGTTGGTTTCTCCGTAAATAATTCTACGAATATCAAGATGAAGTAGTAAATACCATACAGAATGTAATTCCACTGTGGACCATGCCACAAACCATTTGATATCCATACACAGAACAATGCAATTGCAGGTCCAATATACTTTGCGACTGTCTTACCGAGATGCTTTTTACACCACTTGGTCAACTTCATCACAGGCTTCGAGAGTGATACTGGATAGAAGATATAATCTCTAAAGAATGTACCTAATGTAATATGCCAACGATGCCAGAAATCCGATGCCCCTTTGGCAAAGAAAGGCTGTGTAAAGTTCTCTGGTAATACGATACCGAAGATTCTTGCACTACCAATCGCAATATCGATTGATCCTGAAAAATCCATATAGAGCTGAATCGTACAAAAGATTGCGACAACAAGCACAAGTCCACCTGATGAATCATGTGATGAAAAGATTGAAGATACAACAGGTGCCAAATGGTCCGCAATCGCAACTTTCTTGAATAACCCCCACAGAATACGCTCAAATCCAACAATCATATTCTCCTGTTCAATCGGCTTTCCTTCTGTCAAAGCTTCACCAATCTCAGAGAAACGAGCAATAGGGCCTTCCACCAGTGTTGGAAAAAATGTCGCAAACAACAATAACTTTGCGTAGCACTGTACTGGTTCAATCTTTCCACTATTAATATCCGCAAGATACGAAACAAGTTGTAATGTATAGTAACTAATTCCAATTGGAACCAAAATCTTTAACGGTGTAAATGATTGCTGGAACACCGCAAAGATTCCTGTCGCAAAAAAGTTTGTATACTTGAGTCCTAATAACACCGCAAAGTTCAACAAGATTCCAGCTGTTAAAATACGTCTCTTCTGTTTCTTAAATACCTTTTTATCTACACCATCCGGTGCCTTTTTCATCGCACCTAACTTCTTACCGATGAAGAAGGTAATCAGTGTTGTAGCTAAACAATATACTACCAACCACTGCGACCAGACTCCAAAGAAGACCAGATTTGCCAGTAACAGCACAATCCATCGATACTTCTGTTTCACAATCTGATATAACAACATCGTAATCGGCAGAAATATAACTAAATAACCTAAAGCGTTATACGATAAATTCATAAGTTAATATCTTTCTATTCCTACAAAATAACATTCAATATTATAAAGTAGTTTTACAAAATTACACTATTTTCTACTCAAAAAATATTATTTTTTTGCATATTTTCACATATTTCCCACTGTCATCACATATTTTGAACTATTTTACAAAAAAAGGACTATAATATGTATAGGGTTAGCCATTACTAACCAGGAGGTAAGATAATGAATCAACAACAATTAAAACGAATGCATTCAGATTTAGGATTTATTGCTGCCTTGGACCAATCTGGTGGATCAACACCAAAAGCTTTACTCGCATATGGATTAGACCAGACAGCTTATGCAAATGACGAGGAGATGTTTGACTGTGTACATCAAATGCGTACACGTATCATCAAAACACCATCCTTCAACAAAGACGGTATCTTAGCCGCAATTCTATTCGAGAATACAATGGATCGTACAATTGATGGCAAATATACCGCTGACTATTTATGGCAAGAGAAAGGAATTGTTCCAATCTTAAAGATCGACAAAGGTTTGGCTGAAGAAAAGAACCACGTCAAACTGATGAAGCCAATCCCAAATCTTGCGGAAACACTCAAACACGCCGTCGAAGATCGTCATATCTTTGGGACGAAAGAGCGTTCTGTTATCTACGATTACGATGAACAAGGTATTCGCGATATCATCGCTCAACAGTTTGATATTGCCCTACAGGTATGGCATGCTGGTGCAGTCGCAATTATTGAACCGGAAGTAGATATCCATAATCCACACAAGGCAGAATCTGAAGCCTTTATGTTAGAAGTCATCAAGGAACATCTTGCAAAATTGGATTCTGATGTAAAAGTGATGTTTAAGTTGACAATTCCAACTGTGAATAACTTATACGCTGATTTAATGAAGGATCCACATGTAGTACGTGTCGTTGCACTATCTGGTGGATACTCGCAAGAGGAAGCTTGCCACTTACTCTCACTCAACCACGGTATGATTGCGTCCTTCTCACGTGCCTTTGCACAAGATCTACGCTACCAACAGACAGACGAAGAATTTGACGCAACTGTAAAAGCAGCTATCGCCAAAATCTACGCAGCTTCTATCGCATAAACCATAAATATCATATACTCTATACCTGTGCGCATACAGCACAGGTATTTTTATATAAAAAGCATAAAATGTTGTTAATAAAAACAAAAAAATTATGACAATGTCAAGAATTATAAGTTACAATATATGTAACTCATTTGATATAAACAAATGATTTACTCAACAATACAATTTACAAATCACTCAGCCGGTTCACTTCCAACACAACAGCGATATTCTAAATACTGAGAATATCAACTAACGCTTTCGTTGTTTGTATTATTTTATATTATAAGGAGGAAAAAATGATGAAACTTTTAAAGAAATTTCTCGTAGTCTGGGTATGCTTAATGATGACAGCACCGCTCTTACATACCGCAGTCATTGCAGAAGAAATGCCTGACGAATACAAAGAGTACACAAAGGATAATTACTGGGCTGAATTAAATTGGTTCCAAAATGATAACTACAAAGGAGTAGTTCCTACATATTTAAACGACTACTTTACAAACAGTCGTTTAAGCTGGTACAACAGATTAAACTATATGGAATTTGTTCCATTTCTCCCAAGTGCCGGATTATCAAGCAGCGCCCAAGTAGATGATGAGATTATTGATACTATCGATCAATGGCTAGGAAAGTATGCGGAAGACCTCCCACATAGAGAGCCTACCGATCCTAGTCTTAATCGTTGGCCAGGTGGCAAACAGTGGAATCCATATAACTTTAATTACGCAACAGAATTATTAAATTCAGGTCTCACCGACTATAACGCACGTGCAGATATTCGCGAAAGAGGACTATCTAGCACAGCTGTCATTGAGCATATGATTGGCGATACTGTGAATCTAGATTTCGATGTGGATGTATCTCTTTTAAAGAAAGCGATGCTCACTCTCTTTATCTCTATTCTGAACTCCGAATTCCCTGCTTATCATATGATGAAAGAAAATATGCCTGAGACTGCAATTACGCAATCAGATGGCGAACTAGTATTCGTTATGGATTTACCCAAGGGGCTAGAAGCTCTTGATTCAACAACCTTTACACTAACTGGTATCGATAATCTAACGCTATCCGTTGCGAAAGAAAATAATGGCAGAAGAATTGTTGTAAAGGCTAGACTCAACGCACCAGCAAACTACGAAACCCTAAAAGAAGTATATGCTAAGATGCGCCTTGTAAATTCTGCGAAACTAAGCATTGATGGTCTCAAAGTGACTGCCGATGTTGAACCTAACCAAAATAGTACTGTAACAGGATATGTTTATGGCGCATATGAACTCATACACACAACGGATAATAACGCTATTTTAAATCAAGATGCTACAGCGACTGAAAACGATAATCGACATCATATTGATCGTAATACAATCGTATTTGCCGGAAGACAACTCGCTAGTGGTAAAGATGATGGAGGTCTTGCAAATAAGCCAGAACTCATCACATACTCACTTCGAGTCAACCAAAACAAAGTTACATTTATGAATGATAGTACAACCCATGCAGTTGTTAATGTAGAACCAGGTAAATCCATTGATTCAGATGTACTAACAAATCAATCCATGCCTTTAGATCCAAGCAGAGCTGGATTCTTCGCATTTAAAGAATGGAATACAGCAGCCGATGGTACAGGCACAGTATTTACTGGTAGTACAACTGTGAATAGTGATATGACAGTTTATGCAATCTATACAGCGGTTAACCAAGCGCCAGTACTAGAAGTACAGAATGCAACAATTTACCAAGGTGATAATCTTGACCTTATGACACTAGCCGTTTCCGCAGACGACTACGAAGATGGTAATATCTTAAATCGTGTCCAACTTATAAATGATGGTGGATTTAATAAAGATGTACTCGGTAGTTATTCCATCACTTTTACAGTCACAGATAACGATGGTGAAAGTGCCACAAAGATTGCGACTGTAACGGTTATCGCTAAAGCTAGTGCTAACCCAAAAACATCTGATACGACAAGCATTCCAATGTACGTTACACTATTTGGATTCTCTACAGTTGCGGCAATGATACTTTGGATTATCAAGAAACAAAAATTATCTACATTACAATAACCACATTACTTAAAAGGGATTTGTCATTCAAACAAATCCCTTTTACTTTTCATTATTTATCTAGTAATTCAATATAACTGCCATAGCCTTCCGCTTCCATCTTTTCAACCGGAATAAAGCGTAAGGAAGAACTATTAATACAGTAACGCAAACCACCCTTATCACGCGGACCATCTGTAAAGACATGTCCTAGATGACTATCCGCATAACGACTACGCACCTCTGTACGAATCATGCCAAACTGTAAATCAACCTTCTCCGTAATTACTTCTGGAATAATTGGTTTAGAAAATGCTGGCCATCCACAACCAGAATTGAACTTATCTGTGGACAAGAATAATGGTTCTCCCGAAACAATATCCACATAGATACCCTTCTGAAATAAATCATCATACTCATTTTGATAAGGACGCTCTGTCTTCGCATTCTGTGTTACTTCATACTGTAACGCAGTTAACTTCTCTTTTAGCTCTTCTTTTGAAGGTTTGTTGTATTCTGTTTCTAATATATTTTTTCTAATTTTTTCGTTCATAGGATTACCTATCACTTTCTAACTAATTTTTTGTATAATGGGAATGCGAGGTATTATATGGAACTGATTACAGAACTCATGGATCAAGCACAAATAGAGCGTTCCCTAACACGTATCGCTCATGAGATTATTGAACGAGATAGTTCATCTCCCAATGTATGTTTAGTCGGCATCAAACGCCGTGGTATTCCACTCGCACATAAGCTGGCAGAAAACATCAAGAAATATACAAGTGTTGAACTTCCTGTTGGTGAAGTGGACATCTCTTTATATCGAGATGATCTGACGGAACTAAGCGAAGCGCCAAAGACAACCAACATCATTTTACCTGAGAATATTCAAGACTATGTTGTAATCCTTGTGGATGATGTTATCTACACTGGCAGAACGATTCGTGCTGCGATTGATGCGGTATTCTCGCATGGTCGTCCAAAGGCAATACAACTTGCGGTACTGATTGACCGTGGTCATCGTGAATTACCAATACGACCAGACTTTGTTGGTAAGAATGTCCCAACCTCTCGTGATGAACTCATTGACGTTTCCATCGATGGTATCGATGATGAAACAGTTGTAAAACTCTATAAACTATAAAACATCGGCAAACCGATGTTTTCATTTCGTTATAAAGCCGCAATCGCAGACTTGATCTTAGCGTGGTCTTCTTCAGTTCCCTGAACATCAACCTTAGCGATTAATACACCACCAAAGTCCTTCACAATCTTATCACCAGCCGCAGCGAATGTGTCCGCATGACGAGCCATAGAACCAGTCGCCACAACACCCTTTAGGCCAGCCTTATTGTTTTCTAGGAAGCTTTCAACTACACCTGGAACTTCCCCATAACCATCCGTATATGTGAAGAGTACATAATCTCCATCAACCTTTTCACTACCGTCCACGATTAACATCGCATCTGTATAGCCTAACTTCTGTCTTACTAATTCATCTGTATTTCCCATTCTTGTCGCAAAAACGATTTTCATTTTATATTTCTCCTTTTTGTTTGTTATCACTAACTGACGTCTATAACGTACCATTACTCATGAATCTTTGCAAAATATATGCTCATGCTTTCTGGAGAACTAAAACTTGTTTTGTACAAATATGATATTGTTTTACAAATATCTCTACATCCTTAAAATAGTTTGACAAATAATTTGTATAATCCGATTGGTAATATACTCGTTGACTTACTAGCTTAATATTCTGATTGCCATTTAGAATAAACTGTTTGATCGATGCACTATCAACCAAATAGGATTCATTGCTCTCACGTAAGATGGACTGCTGTCCCCAAGTTACGTGTAATAAGATATTGTATAAATCATCTACACTTGCTTGGATTGTGTTTCCTTTCACAACAACTTCAGATAAAAAGATTGCGTGTTCAGAAAGCTCCTTGATCCATTGTTTCACTTCTTCTATCTTTGTCGGAATCACTTCAACTCTAGCAAGAGTTTTACCTTCAGGTGCACACCAATCCCGAATAATTAGCTTTCCATTTTCACTCAAATGGGAAAGCACCACATTCATTGTGTTCGCTGCTTCGTTACGTGAAAGATACGAAAGTAATTCATGGAATACACTCGACATAAAAATAATATCGAATTTCATATCCGTACTCTTCAAAAACGCAAGATCAATACAACGAATCCCCTTTTCTTCCAGTAACATCTGTACCTGCCTTGAATTATCTAGCGCATAATAATTCGCTTCAAAATAACGCACATATTCATATACATCTTCACTTGGTCCTGATCCAAAGTCCAATACACGCATCCCTTTTTGAACTTGACCATCCAAAGCACTTAACTTATCACTCATCGTTGAACGCATGCGTGCATAGTATGATTGTTCATTATGCATGCACTTATTTCCCTAACTCTAACTTATCTAATACTGGACGAAGAACACGCATCATTGTCGGAATGATAATGCCTGCCACAATCATCTCTAAGATACCATTGCTTGTAATTACAGTAATAATTACTGTTGATACAGCCAATCCCGTTACATTTGCGTAAACCTGGCCGAAGAAGAACCATATCATCCCCATGACCATAAGTGTATGCAATAAGGTCATACCAATCGCAACGATAGATTCTGCAATAAAGCTATTCTTCTTAGCTTTCTTAAATGTGGTATACAACAAACCAGAAAGATATCCCAATAGGATACGTGGTCCAAAAGCAATGAGCAAACTCCAGAAATTCCCATGAATATCACCTACTGAATAGAATGGTGAAAAACAGAAACTCGTAATCGTTGGTGCGAAGGTTGCCTTTAAAAAGCTAGTCATCCCAAATACAAAACCCAAGATTGCGCCTTCTGATGGTCCCAGTAAGATACCCGCAAAGATGACTGGTATATGCATTGTAGTAATGGAAATCGCACCTAAGCTAAGATAACCAATAGGTGTCATTGCCATGATGAGCTCAATCGCAATAAACATACTCAGAATTGTCATTTTTTGAATTCTTGTTTTATTACCCATTTGAATACCTCTCTATATCTTATACTCTACCCATTTCCCTTGATGGAAACGAATTCGTAGTAACGTAAATCTTGTCAACTGATCCGATAATACACCCAACCAAATACCCATCAAGCCAAATGAGAATACGGAGGTTAATACCCAAGTTAAAATTGGTCGGATGATAGCGACACTAATCAGTGCCACAAACAATGTATATTTTACATCACCTGCACCTCTTAAGCATCCACCATAAATAATTTGTGATATCTGAAATAGTACAATAATTGCCACAAAGCGAGCAATCATAACACCCATCTCGATTACGGTTTCATCCGCAAAGAAGAACTGATTCAGTGTTCTTCCGCCCACTAACAAGACCACCGCAAATACAACCGATATTACCACACCGATTAACTGACATGCATGCCCATAGGTCTTCGCAAGGTCTGGTTTCTGTTGTCCAAGACTCTTACCAATTAACGATACCGCTGCCACTTGCATACCATCACCAAACGCAAAGCCCAACGACAAGATATTCATACCAACCTGATATGCCGCAAACTGGTCAGTACCCAGTCTTGCCGCAAGCACAGCAGTCGTCATAAAGCCTACACGCATGGCCCAGTTTTCAAAGAGAATATTCGCACCCAACTTTTGAATCGCATTGAATGACCAAAAATCCGGTTTGATTTTCTCTTCAAGAATATAAGGTATCGATACATAACTATCTTTCTTAAATAGCGAGTGAATACTCATACCACACGCAAAAACAGTACCTAGTACCGTCGCAAATGCTGCGCCAAATAGCCCCCATTTAGGAAACCCAAAGTTACCACCAATCAATAGATAATTGAAGATAATATTCACGATGGATGATGTAACATTTGTGACCATCGCAATCTTCGTGTTACCTGCACCACGTTGTGCCGCATTAATTACCAGTGATAATACATTGAAGATCATTCCGATCTGTATCACCCTAAAGTAAATCACTGCACCCTCATGCGTATCCACATTCGAACCACATATCGCAATTAACGGATCGGCAAAAATCACTGTCAAAACTGTTAACACAATACACAACAACAACACGATTACTAGTGCAGTCACTAATACCTGATTTGCGTTTCGGCGATTATTCTGTCCAAGTCTTCGTGCAACTAAGGCAGATACCGCTACGTTAATCGCAAAGAAGAAGCTAAGACTTAGATACTTTGGCTGAAGGATTAACCCTGTAGCCGCTACTGCATATGTACCCATAGAGGAAACCATGAGTGTATCGATAATACCCGCAAGAGACACAAAAACACTTTCCAGCACAGCTGGCCATGCCATACGTATCGCTTCTATATAATGTTCTCTGGCGATATTCTTCAACATTTCTCGTTCCCCCATTGACTTGAAACCTCACTCCAAATGAAGTGAGGTTTTCAATTATGCATTTAATTTCTTTTCAATATCTTCGATATCGTTCTTTAACTTCTCTAAGAAAGCCTTCTTTTCTTCAACCTGACGCTGAATACCGCGAATTCGTTCATAGTCACTTGTTTCATATTCCTGTTCTTGAAGTCTATTGATTTCTTCTCTTACAATTGGAAGTTGTGATTTCTTGTAGTCAAAGGCTTCCTGAAGACGCTTTTGACTATCTTCACGCTTACCATTCCAGAATACTTCTTTTGCCTGTGTGAATGTTTCCCACAATGCATCATTCTGTTCACTTCCAGAATATCCAGCAGCACGCCACTCCTTATCAAGTGCCTTCATACGATCAGTCTTCTCACGACCATAATCCTTTTCAGCAGCGATTGTCTTCGCTTCTTCGATTAAGGCATTCTTGATACGGATACTTTCCTTCTGCTTTTCATCACGCTCTGTAAAGAACGCTGTTCTTTCATCATAGAAGCCCTGACGTGATGCGTTAAACTCATTCCAAAGTTCATCATCCTTACCACGACCTGCACTACCGATTGCCTTCCATGCGTCCATGAGGTCGTTCATCTTCTCAGATGTTTCACGGAAGTTGTCAGTCTTCTTTGCAAGTTCCTTTGCCTGCTTGATTAAATCAAGTTTCTTCCCTTCATTTTCGGCATGTACTTGGGTTAGATTATCAAAATAGTTGCGACGCTTATCATTGAATTGGTTACGATAGCCCTTAAACTGTTTCCATAAGGAATCATCTTCCACACCTGCATTGCCAAGTGTTTCCCATTCATCCTGTAGATTTCTAAATTCTGCTTGTGTTTCCTTCCAGTTTGTGGAATCTGCTAAACTAGCAGCCTTTTCAATTAACTTTTTCTTCTCTTCTGCATTTAGACTTTGACGCTCGCTTCTGGCGTTGAACTTTTCTAACGTCTTACCAAACCAGATAGCATACTCCTCATCCTTTGGAGTATTCCAGTTTTCGATTACTTCGAATTGCTTACGAATTTCTTCAAACTCTTCTACAGTAGAAATATTCTCTGCTTGACGACATAATTCCTGCTTCTTACGAAGATCATTTTCCATATCTTCAAGTGCAGTATCATTATGAGAAGTACCGTATTCTACGCCACCTCCTAAATATGCTGGCTTGCGCCAAGAGAACATTCTGTATTCCCCATTTGTCTCAATACCAAACCATCTACCATGACCATCGTTTTGATCCTCTTTTGGTAATACAAAATTGCCATTTTCGTCCTTGGCACCGTATAGGACTTCCACAACCTTACCATCAAAAGTCTTATGTGCTTTAAAGCTGACCTTTGCTAATTTCTCATCAAATCCTTCTAACGTTTTCCAATTCATTGTATTTCCTCCTATTTGTCGTGTAATACGAAAATCCCTAATAAATATTATACATGATAATTAAAGTGTTTGATGTTCACGTTTTACATGTTCGTAAACAATTTTCGCTACATCCTCAACATTTTCTTTCTTGCCATTGCGCATCCACACAGTATAGATGTTAAATAACGCACCTGAATAATAATACAAGTGATATCTACGTAACTCATCTTCACCCTGCTCAAATACGTAGCTATCGATATAGTAATTCAATCCATCCTGTAGGATAGAGGATAAATTCGACTGGTCTAAACATTCAATGAAGCGTTCATAATTACAGAAATATAAAAATCCTGCAAGAATCATTTCATACGAACGTACTTTTAAATCCTTTGCTCGTTGTACGCGAACAAATTCATCAACAATCATCTTCATATAATCGCTGAATATTTCACGCTTACTACTATAGTTTCGATAATACGTCATACGTGATACACCTGCCATACGGCAGATTTCTGTTACTGTAATATCATCATACGCTTTGGTTTCCATCAAACGTATCAGTGCTTCACTAATACACTGACGATTGAATGCATTTTGTTGTTCCTGTTGCATAAATTCTCCTGATAGTTGTATTTTAACATATTTAGTTATCTTCCTACCACGTCCGATACCCATCAAGCATCAACAAAAAAGAATATTGAAAACAATAGATTCCAATATTCTCTTGTTTATTTATAACCAAGAACCATATTTCTTGATATAGAACTTCTTTACGATTTCAATCGTAGTACTGTAGAGTGCCAAGATAATAATCAAATACATAAAGTACTCAACTGGCATTTCTGTAAATACAGTATTCTTTAGATTATCAAATAAATCTGGAATTGAAATACCTACAAAGATACCAAATGCAGATGCTAGAGCTAATCTAGAATCACACTTCGAATCAATGATTGGACGTTTCGATGTACGAATAAACTGTACAATCAAAATCTGAGAAATCAAGCCTTCAATGAACCAACCTGTCTGGAAGTAATTCTGCATAGCCAATGTATTATATCCTAAGATAAACCATAATACTAAGAACGTCAGTACATCAAAGACAGATGAGAAGCCACCTATGACATTCATGAATGAAACAAGTGAAGCACTATTCCACTTATGCGGTGTCTGTAGAAATTCGTCATCGACGTTATCCCATGGAATCGCAATCTGTGTGAAGTCATAAATCAAATTCTGAATCAAAATCTGTAATGGTAGCATTGGTAAGAATGGCAAGAAGATCGACGCAATGAGTACAGAGAAGACATTACCAAAGTTACTAGATAATGCCATCTTCATATACTTCAAGATGTTTCCATAAATACGTCTACCTTCATAAATGCCATTGAGAATAACTGTCAAGCTCTTCTCCAACAGAATAATATCCGCACTAGCTTTAGCAACGTCCGTCGCATTATCAACCGAGATACCAACATCCGCATCGTGTAGACTTGGCGCATCATTCACACCATCACCCATATAACCAACTACATGACCATTATTGCGTAATGCATCGACAACACGTTTCTTTTGCATTGGAGATAAGCGAGCAAAGATATCATTCTTCTCTACAACAGAAGATAATTCCGCATCACTCATATTCTCTAAATCAGAACCTGTAACAGCACTCTGATCACCAACCTTCATACCAACAAGCTTGCATACATGTTCAACAACAACAGGCGCATCACCAGAAATAACCTTTACATGAACACCAGCATCATACAAACCACGAATTGCTTCTTTCGCATCTGGTTTTGGCGGATCTAGGAAGGCAATGATTCCTAAGAATGTCATATTCGTTTCATCTTCCGCATGGAAGACTGTTGTATCACCTACACTCTTCTTCTTTGCGGCAACGCCAATCACATGCATTCCTTCCTTATTTAACTGTTCCGCAAGTGCGTTGATTTTCGCAAGATCTTCTTTGTGAATATCCATATATTCTTTCTTCACACGAATACGACTACAGCACTCTAATACGGACTCTAAAGCACCCTTTGTAATAAGCACTTCATCCTGTGGCATTGGAAGGATTTCTTCGACATTTCCACCCAAGTGCTCACCACCTGGATTAGAAATTAACACACTCATTCTGCGACGTTCAAAGTCATATGGAATCTCATCAGACTTCACATACCCACCAGCATATTTTTGCGCATTACTCTCTTCCCCATACGCTAAGATTGCTCGGTCAATCAGATTCTTAACTCCCGTTGAATAGTATGCATTCATCCATGCATAATTCAATACTAAATGTGAATCCTCACCATTTACATCAAGATATTTTTGAAGAACAACATGGTCCATCGTTAGTGTACCGGTCTTATCGGTACATAGAACATCAATGGCACCTAGATTTTGAATCGCAGACATGTTCTTAACAATTGTCTTCTTCTTTGCTAGGAATTTGGCACCCTTAGCAAGTGTTCCGTTGACAATCATTGGTAACATGCCTGGTGTAATACCTACCGCAACAGAGATAGAGAATAAGAAAGCCTCTAACCAATTCTTCTTAACCAAACCATTGATTAATAACACAAAGATAACCACCACAATCATGTAGGTAATTAAGATCCTTGTAATCTTCGATAAGCTCTTATCAAAATCTGTTTCTTTCTTCTTTGTATGAATTGTAGAAGAAATCTTACCTAGATAAGAACTCGTACCGGTACGTACCACAACACCAACACCTGTACCGGAATTCACAGTGGAGCCACCCAAACAGATATTGTTTAATTCTGCCGCATTGACAATTCTATCATCAACACCTTTATATTTCTCTACCGGAATGGATTCCCCTGTAAAGGCAGAAACAGAAACGAATAAGTCCTTACTTTCAAGAAGGTATAAGTCACCACTGACAATATCACCAGACCCAATCAATTGAATATCACCAGGAACTACTTCTTCCACTGGTACTTCTCGAACTTCTGTGCCATCTTTTCCTGGAACCTGAATTCTAACCGTATCGTGCTCCATCTCTTTTAGCTTCTGCATATCACGGTAGGAACCATAGTCTTGGAAGAAACGAATTACCGCACTCATACACGCCAATGCAAGAATAATTGATCCAGATAAGATATCCGACTCCACAACAAAAGTCACAATCGCTAGCACAAGTAAAACGACAATAAACGCATCTGCAAAACTATGTACAAGAAAATATACCCAGCTATGTTTCTGCATCGCAGATAAATCATTATAGCCATACTTCTCTAATCTTTCTTCTCTTTCTTCATCGTTAATACCATTTCGTGTACAAGCTAATTCCTGTAGAAGATTCGATTCCTCTGTTTTCGCTATTTGTTGAAACTCTTGTTCAACACCAATTGACTTAGGCGTAGGACCTAACTTCTTATTATTATTTAGAATCATATTCCCCACCTCCTCTTTCATTTACACAACAATCTTAGTTATTATCACAGGATACGTCAATGAATATTCCATCAAAAAAAATCACAACAAAGTTGTGACAAATAACAGCTATTTTAATGACTCTAAATACGTCTTCGCATCCTTACGAGTATGGAAGATATGGATATCCTTTCCCTTATATTTCGAAAGAAGTTCTAAAACTTCTGGTCTATCTTCCTTCTCATAATTTTTTACAAATTCAATCAGATCTTCATCTATTTCATCTTCTACCCACGGCATGTCTGTACGAACCTTACCAACCCGTTCATAAATTCCTTGAATACACACGTCTACTGGATAATCCAAAAAGAGAATAGTATCACATGCTTGCATGCGCATTTCCATAGAAGAGCCATAATTCCCATCTATGATCCACACATCTTTTTTAATCACTTCACGAACCCGCTTCAAGAATACAACTTTCTCCACTGTTGTTTTATCTGCATTCCAGTTTAACTGATCCAAGTGAAATAGTGGGATCCCAGTACATGCATGCAGATGTCTTGCGAATGTACTTTTACCACTGCCACAGCATCCAATTACAATTACTTTCTTCATCCTACCTACTCATCCCGGTCCTTATAATAACATAATAAATCAATCGGACCATATACCGCATGATTCAATCCTTTATGTTCCTTTCCTTCATATACAAAGCCTAGCTTTTCAATTAATTTCTGCGAGGCTTTGTTGTAAGGAAAACAGGATACACTAAACATCTGTACCAAATCATGTTCAAAATAATAGTTTATCAATGCCTGCACCGCTTCGTATGTATATCCTTTTCTACGATAGCTTGGATTCATCACAAATCCTAACTCATAAGAAGAAACTGCTCTATCATCATCTTGAAGGTTAATCATTCCTATCATCTTTTGATTTTCCTTCAAGATGATACTAAACCGTTGTTGCTTACATAGGATTTCCATTAACGCTAGATACTGTTTATCCTGCGATTTACTCGCATGATAACCACCATCATCTAAACTTGTCTGTTCATCAGACATAATCTCAAATAAACCATCTTTGTCAGAGAATTCAAACTTGCGTAGAATTAAACGCTCCGTTTCAATTCTATCCATATTACTTCCCTTTCGCACTTTCATAGCCAGTCTCAAAACTGAAGATACCTGTATTGATTTTAAAGTTTACGTTAAACTTACGCTGGCTTTTGCCTTCTTTATTTTCTCTTTCCATGAGTGCTTTGCCTCGTGATGTAATTGTGGCATTTGGAAGTTCTTTCTCCAATTGATGTATATCAAAAGAAGAAACCATCGCATTCTCAATGAGATACTGATAACCATCCTGTAATTCTTTCTCACCAATACCCCATTTTACCTTTTTATATACAACGCCTTCTTTGAGTTGGTTGATCATATCCATCAGATAACAAAGTCGAAAGCGGGAAACTGGTGGTTTTTCACATTCATCAGGAATCACCCACCTACCTCTTTCATCCTTCTCTGCTAATGGTATCACGCCATCCGCACATAACTTCGTTACTGTCTTTGCAGAACATTCCCATTTCTGAGCAGCTTGTTTTGTGTTCATAATAAATTCTCCTGTATATTCAAATTATATCATTTCCCAGGAAAACAAAAGATACTCTCTCGAGTATCTTAAGTAAGATGATTATTTAGCTTCAGGAAGAGCTATAAGATTCTTTGTAGTACCTGTAGTTAGAATCTCATTGAAGTTATCCATTGAGTATTCAATCATGTTTGCTAAAGCTTCATCTGTATTAGAACCGATATGTGGTGTTACCAATACCTTTGGATACATCTGTACTAGTTCACGAACAGTAGGATCAGAAATCTCTGCAGCACTAGCTAGCTTCTTGAAGAAAAATGATGTTTCGTTAGCGAATACATCTGTCCCATATCCATCTAGCTTACCAGACTTAAGAGCAGCTAAGATTGCTTCGTTATCCTGTAATTCACCACGAGCAGTATTCAAGAAGATTGAGCCATCCTTCATCTTACTAAAGAATTCAGCGTTAGCCATCTTATCGTTCTGACCAGGGAAGTAAGGAACGTGCAAGCTTACGATATCAGACTGTGCAAGTAATTCATCAAGAGTTACATAGTCAAGTACTTCTCTGCATGCATCATTTTCATACACATCATAACCAATAACCTTAGCGCCTAAGCCCTTATACATCTTAGCTTCTGTGAAACCAATTCTACCTGTACCGATGATTCCTACTGTACAGTTGCGAATTTCCTTAGAGAAATATGTTGGTGAAACAACGAAGTCACCAGAAGCAGTTGCGCTAGTAGCAGCAGCCGTATGACGTAATAACATCATACCTAATGTTAAGGATAACTCAGCGATAGCATTTGGAGAGTAACCAGGAACACGTGCAACGATTAAACCTAAATCTGCAGCAGCCTGTAAATCAATATGGTTAAAACCTACTGTACGTGTAAATACATACTTAATTCCATAGCCCTTTAACTTTTCTAAGTTCTGACGGTCCGCAACACAGTTACCACGCAATAAGACCGCGTCAGCGCCTTCACACTCAGTGATATTCTCATGAGTTGTTAAACCCTCAACAAGCTTTAAGTCATAGTTATACTTATTGTACTTGTGGAAAAAATCTACTTCATTTGGTCGAACACCATAACATACTACTTTAAATGACATAATTCTACTCCTTCTGTTTATTATTTATGAAAGCGGGACACTCATCCCGCTTTATTATAATACTATTCTTATTTAAAAGATTCCTAAATGTCCAATTAATTCAACGATAACAATCCAAATAGGAGCCATAATAACAGCTGCTAATGTTGCAATCAATGAAGTGTTAGACGCAACGAGAGCACCCTTGTCAAAACGAATTGCATAAGAAGCCGCAACTGTTGCTGGAGGTGTAGCCATCATAATAACTGTTGTACCTAAAGAAACAAGGTTAACTGGTAAGATATGAGTTACTGTTAAAATTGCTAATACAACGATGTTGAATGCAGGGATAATCAATAACTTAATGAATGTATAGTAAACTGCCTTCTTGTCTGTCATTGCATCCTTGAAGCTTACTGAACCAAGTGTAGAACCAATTGCTAACCAAGCAAGTGGAGAAGCTAAACCAGCTAAGTAAGTTAAAATCTGAGTAATCTGTGGAGATGTAAGGTCTAAACGCATGAATGAAACAGACTTATTAACCATTTCACCTGATGCCGCATCCTTAACAGCTACATTAACCTGTGGTAAATATGCTTGTGCTAACCATAAGAATAGACCTAAGAATGTAGCAATAACGATTGGATTTAAGAACATAGACTTGATATTCTTAGATGTCATCTTTAATCCACTCATCTTGATATATCCATAAGAATATAAGAAGATTCTGTAACCAATGTTGAAGATAGACGCATATAACGCACCTTCTGCACCATAAATTGCACTTACGATAGGAATTCCAAAGAAGGTTGTAGAACCAAAGATACTTAGTACGCGTAAAGCATCCTGTTCATCACCTTCAAACTTCGCATAGAGCGGAATTGTTAAGAAGATGAGTAAGATGTAAATTACGATACCCCAGATTAATACATTTAAACCCTGTGTAAATGTTTCTGGTTTGATTGGTGCCATAAATGACTTAAATGCTAGCGCTGCAACTGATACAGAAAGTACAACCTGTGTTAATACTTTCGCCGTGTGATCATCGAATACCTTCTTACGACGCATAACATAACCTAATAGGATAATCGCTATGCTAGAAACGATAGCCGAACTGATCTTTTCATTTGATAATGTCTTTACAAAGATATCAAAGAAATTCATGTAATAGTCCCCTCTTTCAAATATATATTTCAATATTTACGCGACTTAGTATAGCAAACCTCGACTTTCATTTCAATCCCTCATGCAAAGTTGAATAACACACTATCTAATAACGGATATTTTATGATTGCTTTTCATGCAATGTAAACATGCATGCACATTTTAGCATTCAACCAATGTTAGAGCACTGGAATGTTTTCGGTACGATTTTGCTTCACAGCATTTTTCTATTGAGAAGATCTAAACAAGAATTTTCTGAGTAAAGTTACGCCTAGAATATTGCAATATGCGAGTCCTCTTGGAACTATCTGTACACTGATTTCGTATGATATGCAACCATACCAAATAATACCGATACTATCAGCACTCCCATATACATGAATATATGTGTACTATCACTTGTCTTTGGATTTATTCTCTGAGGAATTGTTGGATTTTTTGTTTTGTTTGTTTCCCATTCTCCAAAACCATCTTTTACAATTGCTTTATTCTCTATAATAACCTCGTCTACATCCTCATTTATTTTTACATTGAATGTAAAGGTTACTTTTTCTCCGACCGCTAAATTTTCTTTCTTCCAAGAAACTGTATTTGTTACAGGATTATAAGTACCATTCAAGTTAGCAGAAGATGGCACATATGTTGTATATGCAGGAATCACATCCTTTACTTCAACATCCAACATTGCATCTGTCGTATTTGTGTAGCTGATAGAGTATGTAATTTCTTGTCCTGCATTCACTTTCTGACCATCAATACTAATATCTGTCTTTCCTTTTTCATGAACATCTTTTTTAGGCTTTGTTGGGGTTGGATTTCTAGTTGTATTGGTCGTGTATTGGTTTAATCCATCTTGTACATCAGCCGTATTTTCTACTACTTGACCATTGATATCACCAGAAATCTTCACATCGAACTGTACTGTCCACGTCTCCTGATTGGAAAGTGTTTTTGTCCAAGTGATTGTACGTTTCGTTCCATCGTAAATACCATTCTCAGTAGCCGAATGGAATACATACTCTGTATATTCTGGGATTTCATCTGTGATTTCTACATCCCTTGTTTCACCTGTCGTATTTGTGTACGTAATCTGA